>OJWC01000057.1_pt1 | contig 50206 bp, 49 predicted proteins | sample 1600371 | NCBI WGS metagenome assembly OJWC01 (sample SAMN04436876, study PRJEB24849) | human gut metagenome | biome: human gut; feature: NICU; material: stool | host: Homo sapiens | place: USA: Saint Louis, MO | collected 2011-12-01 | reverse complement strand
ACGGTATCGACACAGTCGGCGGTAAAATGACAGTCTGCCAGCTCTACGACAAGAAGAACAGCCAAAGAAAGAACATCAAAAGGGCTACTGAAAAAGGACGACAGTATCTTATGAACGCTCTGAAAAATGACCCATTGGGTATGAGGGCGATTGATACGGTTAAGCAGTCGGACGCTAAAGAATGGGCTATTAGAATGAGTGAAAAAGGATATGCCTATAAAACGATTGATAACTATAAGCGTTCCTTGAAAGCGTCATTTTACATGGCGATACAAGACGACTGTATCAGAAAGAACCCATTTGAATTTAAGCTAAGTGATGTTCTGGAAGATGATACCGAACAGAAAGTTATCCTTACACCAGAGCAGGAAGAACGCCTGCTTGCCTTTATGGAAAAGGACAAAATTTATAGTAAGTATTATGATGAGGTTGTGCTTCTGCTGGAAACGGGACTTCGTATTTCTGAATTTTGCGGACTGACGACGCATATTGATATGCAGAACAGAATACTCAATATAGACCACCAGTTATTGAAAGATAGCGAAATGGGCTACTATATTGAAACGCCAAAGACCAAAAACGGAAAACGGGAACTTCCATTGACAGAACGGGCTTATCAAGCAATCCAAAGAATACTAAAGAACAGAGGAAAGGCACAACCGCTGATTGTAGGTGGTTACAGCAATTTCCTATTCCTAAATCGTGAGGGCTTGCCTAAAGTTGCAGGAAACTATGAGGGCATGGTGCGAGGACTGATTAAGAAGTATAACAAGTATCACACGGACAAGTTACCGAACATCACGCCACATTCATTCAGACATACTTATTGTACGAATATGGCAAACAGAGGAATGAACCCAAACACTCTGCAATACCTCATGGGACACGCTAACATAACCATGACACTTGGCTATTACGCACACGGTACATTTCAATCTGCAAAAGCAGAACTGGAAAGACTGGCTTGTTAATATCGGAGCTTATATTTACTACTCATTTACTACTTTTGGTTGCATTTTCATGCTGGTAAATGCCAGCTTATGCAAGGTATCTTCCAAAAAGAAAATACCGATAAAGCCCTAAAATACGGGATATATCGGCATTTACCAACTTATGAAAAGATAATCAGAAATTTAGTAAGTTTTTCTACGTATCAAACGTGAAAAATCAATGGAAGAATTAGATTTACAATTATTCAAGGAAGCGTTCAAAACAATCGCGGCAGAAATGTATGATGTAATGGAATTTGAAAAGGGTCAAAAATTTGATGATTGGATTACAAATACATACAAATGTTTGCCAAAGAAATAAAAAGAACAGGGCGCGGAAAGTCAGTATATGACTTCCGCGCCCTGTCTTTTTGTGGGTGCTGTTGTGGTAAATGTTACGCAATAGAACGCCATTTTCGGGGGAAAAGGTATAAAGTATCGCCTATCCGATTTTCCCGCCCGGAAAGCCTTGCAAATCAAGGGATTTTCCGCGCCTACTGCGTAACAGGGGCGCGTCTTTTCCTCATGCGCTCGGCGGCCTGTCTGCGGGTGATACGCTTCCGGCAGTCGGGGCAGTATTTGACGCTGTTAGAGCTTGACGCAAAGGACGTGCCGCACTCGGTACATTTCTTCCTGTCCCCGGTTTGGTAAAGCTCCGCATAGAGCAGCTTATCAGCGGGAAGCACCGCAACCTTAAACCACTTGCAGAGAAGCGAATAGGAAATGAGCTGCGGACATACGCACTCGTCCCCGTCGTCCAGTAAGATACAGTTTCCATTATCGCAGTTGCAGCACGTCCGGCGCACAAGGGCGTTGACTTTCCGGCTCTGGGGCGGCGTCAGCCGCTTGACCTCGCTCATACTTCATCAGCGGCGTAAATGGGAAGCCCCGCAAACTCCGCTTCGGTCATGGCTTCCACTTTGGAGAGGGTACGGGCAGCAAAGCCCCGCATTTCCCCGTCCATAAAGGGCAGCGCGGCGTTCATGGCGACGATAAGCCCCTGTCGGCTCCCGGTCTTGTAAATGCTCAAAAGGTTTGTTTCTTCTACGGTCAGTTTTGTCATGTTCACACCTCCAAATCGTGATTTTTATTCTTTGCCGCCGCCTTTTTCGGGGCGGTCTTTGCCTTGTCTGTTTTAAGCTGCGCCCGGATAGAGGGGCGGGGCTTCCGTATCTCCCTGTCCCGGTTCTCCCTCTTGTCAATCAGCGCATACGTCCCATGTCTGCCCTCGATTTTGGAAAAGGAAAGGGTCTTGTAGGGCAGCATGGAGAAAAGACGGTCAGTGTCCTTTGTAGCCGCAAGCTGCATGAACGCCGGGGAAAGCTCTACCATGAAATGGGTCTTGTTTGGGCTGTTCGGCGTGTCGTGCCGCTTCATTTCCCACACAATGCGCCGCGCTTCCGTTTCAATCAGCCCGTCCCGCAATGCGGCGATATGCGCCTTGAAATCTCCCGGCGGAAGCTGCTCCCGGCTGCGCCGTTCTTCCTGTAAGAGCGATTGCAGCGCGTCCGGGTCGTTGGGTACGGCTTCAAAGCGTTCAAACTTCCCAAGCTGCGGGTCTGGGGTTCCGTCAAAATATCTCCCGGCTTTCTGTACCCTTTCCCCACGCTCATAAAACAGCTTCACCGTATCGGCGGGCAGCTCCTTTTCCTTGACGCGCTCATAATGGCGGGAATAGTCAAGCTCATACAGATTGCCCTTGATTTTCCCGCGCTCCTTTCCCGTCAGCTCGATTGCATAGGCAAGTACGCGGTCGCTTGTCTGCTCCATGTAGAAACGCCATGTATTGTGGGGCGCGGTGTCCTTTAGGAAAACGTCGCGCTCCCTAAAGCAATGCGTCCCGGACGGGCGGCAGAACCACAAAAGGGTCTTGTCCTCCCTGTGGGGGCTTGCCGCCGCCTTTGCGATAATCTCCTTGTCAATCTCCAAGTCGCTCTGGTAAAAGCCTGTATTCTGCTTCATAATCGCTTCAAGGGAAGCGAACAAATCCACGTTTTCAAATCTGCTCTGTTCCGGCATGGGTCAGCTCCTTTCCAAGTCCTGTGACTTCTGCTTTGCGTTTTTCTTCTGCGCCTTTTCCTTGTCGGCTCTAAGCTGCGCCCGGATAGAGGGCTTCTTTTCCGGCTTCGCTCCCTTGACGCGCTCCTTGTCGGCTTTGACCGCATTAGCCAGGTCAACAAGGGAAATCGTTTCTCCCGCCTTGACCTTTGCTTCCAGTTCGTCAACGGTAGGGGTGTTGTTGATGATACCGTCAAAGTTGTTGTCGTTCTGCTCTACGGTGTCCTCGACGTGCTTCAAAGGGTTTGCCTTTTCCGGCTGCTCTGCGGCAACGGCAAACGCCCGCGTCCCGTTCCCCATAATCAGATACTTTCCGTCGTCGGATTGATGATGAAAGCCATATCCGGCGGCTTCTATCTGCTCCCGGCTCATGGCGGTTACATGGAAAGTCCCTCTCGATGTTTTGACAGTTTCGCCCGTTTCCAAGTCGTCCGGGGTAAGCTGTTTCTGCTCCTGTAAAAACTCCGGCACTTGCCGGAAACCCGCGCTGTCAACATAGTGCGCCGCGTCCTGTCCGTCCTGATGAAGCACTACCACGTCGGAAACGGAAAGGCTGTGTCCCTTAAAGTCTTTGGGGTGGTCGATATTGAAACGGGTATAAATATCTTCAAGGGAAGTCCCCGGCGCAAGGGGCGCGGAATAGACAAGCTCATAGTTCGCCCTGTCAACCACATTCCCCGCCGCCTGCAGGCGGTCGTAAGGCTCAAAGCGCAAGTCCCTTGTTTCGTCCCCGCCTTTTATCTGGTAAATGGAAAAGGTGTCCTTGTCCGGCTCGGCGGTCTTTGCCGTTTCCTGTGCCTTTGCGTAGAGCTGCTTTACGTCGCCCTCGGTCAGCTCCCCGCTTTTGAGCTGCCCCATAAGCTCGCGGCATTTCTCCGGCGTTCCGGCGAAAAGAACGTCGCCCATTTTCGCCCGCCCGTTCTCCTGTGTCACATAGGCTTGCAAGAGGTAGCTGTTTTCCCGGCTGTCGCCGTAAGGGTTCCGGCGCACTCTGTAAATCGTTTCCGGGGTAAAGGCTTCTTTCGGGGCTGCGTCCGCTTTTTCCTGTGCGCCGGATTTCCCCGGTGCGTCTGCTTCCGGCTCCGGCTTCTCTTTCCCGGCTGTATCTGCCTTTTCCGGGGCTTCCGGCTGCGGCTGCTCCGGCGCGGCTGCCTGTTCCTCTCTGGTGGGCTGCTCCTGTCCGGCGGTTTGCTCCTTGTCCTGTGCCTTTTGCAGTTCCGCAAGATTTTCGTCTATGGAATTGATAATCTCGGCGGCTGCGCTGCGTATCGTTTCAAGGGAGCTTTTCAGTTCGGACAGCTCCCGCCCGCTGCTCCACCCGGCGACGTAGCCGAAAGAGTAGTCCGACGTGTCAAGCCCGTAATGTTGGCAGACGGTATAGGCGACGCTTTCCGCTTCGACTTCGCGGGTGCGGCGGTCAACGCGGGGCTGCTGTTCATCTTTGGGCGCGTTGAGGTCAATGTCGTGCAGCTTCGCATGGGCGATTTCGTGAATGGTGGTCTTTAAGGTCTGCAATTCGCTCATGCCCTCGTTGATAGCAATGCGCTTGTCCTCCAAGTGGTAGTAGCCATGAGAGCCGCCCTCGATATTCTCAAAGGCGATAGGGACGGGGGAAGTCTTTTCAAGGGCTGCGAAAAAATCCTTGTAGCGGTCAACGTCGCCCGTCAGCTCGTCCACCGCAATGTCCGGCAGCTCCTTTCCCTCGGTCTGGGAAACGTCGAAAACAGACACTACCTTGTAGGCGGGTATCTTGATTTCCTTTTCCTCGGTGACGGGCTTTCCGTCCTTGCCGATAATGGGCTTTTGTGTGTGCGGGTCTATCTTCTCCACTTCCTGTCTGATTTTGAACGGCGACGGGGCAATGATTTTAATCCCCTTTTGCCCTTTCATCACGTTGCGCCCGAAATTATTCTTCCAAGCGGAAAAGCCCGCCACAAGGGAAGCGTCCGGCTTCTGCATGGCGATAAGCAGCGTATTGTTGAAGCTGTAATTATGGAATTTTGACATGACGCGCAGATATTCCTTGTAACGCTCGCTGTCAAAGAGTTCCGTAATGCCCTGTTCCAGACGGTCGGTAATCTCTTTGAGCTTTTCGGCGGGCTTCTCGCTCGTCAGCACGATAGGGATAACCGGGCGCGGCTCCTGTGGCTGCTCTGCGGACTGTGCCGTTCTCTGCCCCGGCGCGGCTGCGTCCATTTCTACCTTTGACGGGTCGGGGCGTTCTGCCTGTGGGAAGCTCATTACTTTATACTCTTTGGGAATATCGCTTTCGCGCCCGTTGTACCACTCCGTAAAGGTGTTCTTGTTGTTGTAGATATAGCCCTGGTCGGTAAAGCGTCCCCCGTCATTGATAGCTGCGTCCCGCCCGTATTCCTCATACATGAAATACTTTTTCGCTTCTTCGGGAAGCTCCAATTCGTCCAGCTCGTCGATAAGGTAATAGCCGTAATCTTCCTCGCTCTGTACGGTAGGATAGAGCCAGTAACAATCAAGGTTCTGTGCAAGGTTGATAAGGTCTTTGATGTTCCCGGCGCGTTCCCCAAGCGTCACCGCCGCCGTAAACTTGTCCCTGTCCTCGTCGCTCTGCATTTCCAAGAGCTTCCCCAGATAGTTCAGCTCGTCAATCCCCGCGCTCTGGATAACGGCAAGCGGCACGTCAAAGGGCTGCTGCTCGGTGTTGGCAAATCCATTGATGAAAAAATCCTGTGGGTTGTCTGCGGTAATGCCGACGCTTTCCATAGCCGCGTGAAGCTGCTGCGTTGTAGTCGGCATGGGAAGCCACACGCCGCCCGGTTCGCCTGTTTCAAAGCGGGTGCGGCTGTCAATCAAAATCGAAAACTGCTCGCTCATTTTTTCTCTCCTTTCCTGTTCCATCATGCGGTGCATAAGCTCAAAATCTTCAATGCTCATGCTCCCGTCAAATACATAGGGGTTAAAATCCTCCCCGTCCCGGTAGGGGTTTTCGGAAAAGGGAAGCCCCGCTTCATGGGCGGTGGCTCTTGCTTCCTCGATAACCTCCGGGGGAAGCCTGTCGTCATGCGCCCCGATAAAACCGTCAATATCGTTCATGCTGTTTTCGTAGTGGTAGCGCACTCCGGCGGTCAGCTCGTCAAGGCTCATATCCTCGCCTAAATGCCCGCAATAGTAGCCGTTAAGGATAACGGCGGCGGGGTCGGTGCTTTTGATTTCCTCTAACCGGCTCCTGTCCTCCGGGTAGAGCGTATCGTCCATATCAAGATGAAAATATTCCGCGTTCCATGAACGCCCCTGTTTCCAGAACGCCACCCATGCGATACCGTCCCTAAGCTCGTCCTGATAGTCCTTTACGGTGTCCCGTAAACTTGCCATAGTTGAAAAACCTCCTTTCTCTGGGGCAGCGTCATAAGCTGCATTTTTTGGCTGCATAGCCTACTACGGCACACCCGCATTTCTGCCAAAGTTTTTTGAAGATTTTCAGAGGGTGAAGCCCTCCGCAAAAGAGGGTTTGGGAAACTTCCCAACAAGCAAAATCCCCGTCCGGCGCGTCAGCGTCGTAACGGGGATTTACGGAAGTGGGTACCCGCTTCCTATGCTTGCTATTCCAGTTTTTAGTTCTTCTGCACTTCGATACGGTAGTTGACGTATTTCCCGCCAGTGTCAGCTAAAACGATAGTCCCGTCGTAGGTCTTGCCTGTTTTCGGGGAATAGAGCTTCTTCACATTCGCCTTGCCGGATTTAAGGAGCGCGGCGGCAATCTTCGCGGAAAAAGCGGTCTTGCGTTCCTCAAAGAAACGGTCGTTCTTCCACATGACAAAGGCACATTCCCTGTTGCTGCAATAGTAGTTTTTCTTCCCCTCATGAACGGGGGAACCGCAACGGGGGCATTTCCCGATAGAGGGCTTTTCCTCTCTGAATAAATCCTTTTTCCCGTCCAGTGCTGCGGCGTGTGTCTGCACAAGCTCCCGCGCCATAGCTTCAATGCCGGACAGAAATTCTCCGGGGTCTGCGGCTCCCTTTGCTATCTGCGTCAGATTGCTTTCCCATTCTGCGGTAAGCTGCGGGGAAGTGAGCATATCCGGCAAGATTGATATAAGGGCGGCTCCGTTCTGTGTGGGGATAAGCTGCTTGCCCTTACGCTCCGCAAAGCCGCCCTTTACCAGTTTTTCAATGACTGCGGCGCGGGTGGCGGGAGTGCCAAGCCCCCGGCGTTCCGCGTCCGGGTCGGTGTCCCCGTTCCCGGCGCGTTCCATAGCAGAGAGAAGCGACGCTTCGCTGTGGGGCTTCGGCGGCGTTGTGGTATGCTCCGTTACTTTTGCGGCGGGTTTTTCAAAGCTCTGTCCCTCGGAAAGCTCCGGCAGCGTCACACCCTCATTTTCCCCGTCCTCCGGGTCGGGTTTGCTTTTCAGCGTCGCCCGGTATCTGCGTTCAATCTCTTTCCAACCGTCCGAAAGTACGGTCTTTCCCCTTGCGGTGAAGTCTGTCCCGGCGCATGAGAAAACCGCCGTAACCGCTTCAAAGATATGTGGCTCGGCGGTAGCAGAGAGCAGACGCGCCCCCGCAAGGGTGAGGATATTCCTCTCGCTTTCCGGCAGCGCGGCAAGTTCTGTCTTTGCAAGCTCCATAGTGGGAATGATTGCGTGGTGGTCTGATACTTTCTTGCTGTCTAATACCTTTGCAATCCCCGGTGTGAAGCCCACGCCCGCCATAAAGGGGAGCTTTTCACAAAGCAGCGTGATAATGCCCGCTGCGGTATCGCCCATGTCGTCGGTGAGGAAGCTGCTGTCCGTCCTCGGATAAGTCAACAGCTGCTTTTCATAAAGGGCTTGTGCAAGGTCAAGGGTCTGCTTCGCGGTGTAGCCGAAAATGCGGTTCGCTTCCCGCTGCAAAGAGGTAAGGTCAAAGAGCTTTGGCGGGGCTGCGGTTTTCTTCTCTCTGGTGAGGGAAACGCATACCGCCTTTCCCGCTTCGCAAGCCCCTTTCAGCGCGTCGGCTTCTGCCTTGTCGGAAATCCTCTCGCTTGCCGCTTCCGCGCCGGATAAGTCAAGACGCACATGGTAATATTTCTCTTTCTGGAAATGGGAGATAGCCGCGTCCCGGTCGGTGAGCATTTTCAAGGTCGGGGTCTGGACGCGCCCCACGTTCAAGGTCTTTCCATACAGGCATGAGAAAAGCCGGGTGGCGTTAATGCCGATAAGCCAGTCAGCCTTTGCGCGGCAGAGGGCAGACGCAAAGAGCGCGTCATATTCCCGCCCGTCTTTGAGGGAAGCAAAGCCCGCCTTGATTGCCCCGTCCTCCATTGAGGAAATCCACAAGCGGCGCATGGGCTTCTTGCAGCCCGCCACTTCGTAGACAAAGCGGAATATCAATTCTCCCTCGCGCCCCGCGTCGCAAGCGTTCACCACTTCCGAAACGTCGGTGCGGTGCATAAGCTCCTTTAAGGTCGCAAACTGCTTCCCCTTGTCCGGGTCAACGGCGTACTGCCATTCCTCCGGCAGAATGGGTAAGCTGTCAAGCTGCCATTTCCTGTACTGCTCCCCGTAGGCGGCGGCTTCCGCAAGCTGTACCAAATGCCCGACGCACCATGAAATGAGGTAGCCGCCGCCCTCGATATATCCGTCCTGTTTTCCCTTAACGCCAAGCGCGGCGGCGATAGTCTGCGCCACGCTCGGCTTTTCTGCAATCACAAGTCTAAGTGCCATGAAAAAATCCTCCTTTCAGCGTTCCGGCGCGGTATGCTTCTTCTCCTGTGCCTGTTTCAGACAATAGCCGATACAGGGGGATTGCGCCTTATAAGGGCAGCGCATACACGCCGGGGATTTTGGAACGGGCGGCGCATTGTCACGCCGCCCGGTGGGTCTTTGTATCATCATTCTTTCTAAAGGGTTCTCGGTGAAAAGCGTCATGCGTCCCTGTCCTCCGCTTCTTCATCTTCGGGAACGTCCAAGCCCTCCCCGTCGTCCGGCTCCGGCTCGTCCTCGTCGTAGTCGTCAAAGTTGAAATCTTCAAGGTCGGTGCCGCCCTTGACGCTCTGCTTCGGCTTCATAAACTTAAAATAGTAGAGTGCGCCCCCGCCGCCAAGAAGTGCCACGACAAGGAAAAGCACAAGCCCGCCCGTATTGCTTTTCTCTTTGGGCTGCTCCGGCGGTTCCTCGGTTTCCGGCTCCGCTTCCTTGCCGCTGCAAGCGGTCATGTTGTCCTTGCAGACGGGGCAGCTCACATTCACTTTCCCGGCCTCGCATTTATCGGTGCAACTGCAAACAGCGGGCGGGGCTGCTGTTTCGGTGCTTCCGTCCTCCATGAGTGCCATAAGGTCGGCTTCGTCCACTTGATTAAGGAAATGTACGGTGTTCTCGCCCTCGTCGTCCCGGTCAATGAGGATATAGAAGTAATTGCCGTTTTTGGTCGTCACTGTGATAAGCTGCTTGTTGCCGCCGAAATCGTCTACAAGGGTCGCGTTCCCGTCCGGGGTAAGGGGTTCTTCCTTTTGGGGTTCCTCATAGACAACGCCGCTGTCGTCGGTGGCGTCCTCGCCCTCCGGGGTCTGTGCAAAGGCGGTGACGGAAAAGCCGCCCGTCAGCATGAGGGCGGCGCAGAGTGCGGTCAAGGTTCTAAGGATTTTCTTATTCATTCTCGGTGTCCTCCATTTCTTCGGTGTCGTGGTCTGCGGGTTCTGCGGGGTAGCCCGGCGCGGATTCCATGCCCGGAATACCGCCGTCTTTCAGCATAGCGGAAAGCTCATGCGGGGAAAGGCGCATGGAGCGCACAAGCTGTACGATTTGCAGATTTTCCGCTTCGGTTTTCTGCGCTTCAAGCCCCCTTAATTTATTCTGGTACTCGGTGATTTTCTCGCGGGTCTTTGCAATCTCCTTGTCGATACGTTCAATCTTATTCATAGCCATAAATCAATTTCTCCTTTCAGATTTTCAGTTTTTAGTTCCAATTCATTAAGCCGTAGCCCTTGATACAGCCATAGTCAACGGGATAGCTCTTTATCTTGCAAGCGTCGCCGGAATTGCCCTCGACGGTATAGACGCGCTCCCCGTCAGTCCCGATAACAAGCCCTACATGGTCTGCGCTCCCGTCCCCGTCCCAGTCGAAAAAGATAGCGTCGCCGGGGGCGATATTCGCATAGCCCCTCGCACCCCATTGCCCGCGTGACTGGAACCACGGTACGCCCTGTGACTGGCACCCGGCAAAGCGCGGCTCCGATAGCCCCGCCTGTCCGTAGCACCACGAAACGAAACAGGCGCACCATTCCACGCGGCTGTTGAAGCCGTACCAGCTCCAATAAGGCCGCCCGCCCACGTTTCCGGCCTGCCGCTTCGCAAGCTCTACAATGGCGGTGTTGCCGGGGCGTGTGCCGTTCACAAGCTGTACGCCGCTTAAATCCTCGGACGCGCCCGTATCGGGAGAACCGCCGCCGAAAATCAGCGGCTTGTTGCCGCTTGTTTCCAGATAGACGCGGTACATTTCAAGCTGCTCCGGCGTAAGAAGTTCCTCCGCAATCTCGGAAACAGGCTTGTTTGTCAGCTTCACGTTGAGAATGTAATAGTTATAGGCAACGTCAACCTCGTATTCGTAGGTTTCCGTAGAGGTTTCTCCCGTTTCCGGGTCGGTGACGGTGCGTGTGCCTGTGCGGGTTTCCGTCCTGTGGCGCACTTCGATTTCTTCCGTCAGCGTCAAAGTGTACTGCATATCAAAGACGCGGTTTATTTCTGCCTGTGCGCTCTGCGGGGTGTAGGTCTGGAAAAGCGCGGTGAGGTAGGACGCTAATTCATGGGGGTTATGCCCGATACTGTCAAGGTCATAGCGGTATTCGTCATAGCCCGGATTGTCGCGCTCGATATTGTCAATCCGCTGCTGAAGCTCGTTTTCCTTTGCGGCGTAATTGTTCTCCGTCGCCACAAGGTCGCTGTCCTCCGACGTGTAGGAAGTCCCGACAATGCCGTTCATCAAGCCGGAGAACATAGAGCCGCAAGAGGAAAGCCCCGCCGAAATCATAATGAATAAGAGCAGCGCGGCAACGGCGATACAAACGCCCGCCGGGTGCCTTGCCACAAACGCCGCCGCTTTCTTTGTTTCCTCGGCTGTTTTCTTCGCTGCCTTGCGGGTGTTCTCTGCGGCTTTCTGTGCCGTTTTTGCGCCGTTTTTCCTTGCCGCCTTTGCATACTGCCGCTTGATTTGCTGCTTCTGCATGAAGCGGGAAAGGGGGTTGCCCCCAATCTGCGGATTGTCATGTAGGGCTTTGTGGTACTGGAAATCCACATTCGCCTTGAACGCCGCTTTCTCTGCCTTTGCTGCCGCCCGGTAGGGTTTGAGCTTGTGGCTGCGGTAGCCCTCCTTGACTTTCCGCGCCCCGTACTTTGCGCCGCGTTCTGCCAGTTCTTCGGATTTGTGCGCCCCCTCAACGCCGGAATTGTCCTTTTCAACGGAATGTATTTTGTTGTGGACGAAAATACCCGCTTCCTGTGCGGGGCGGGATAGCGGGTTATTGTGGGGCTTGTTCTTTCCTATGGGCTTTTCCCGTTCCTCAAAGCGTAGGCGGGTCTTGCCTTTCCCGGTGGCTTCGTCAAAGGTGCGCTCCCCCACAAGTTTCTTTTCTTTGGGGATAGCTGCCTTTGCCGCGTCCAGACGGTCGGCTGCTTTGTCCGATTTTCGGATATACTTTTCAAGCTCCGGCGTTGCCCGTTCTTCCTCGGTAAACTGCAAGCGGGAAGTACGGGTGCGGGCTTCGGCTTCTGCCTGTGCTTTCCTCGCCGCCTTTTTGCTCGTCTTTCTGGTATGCGCCCCGTCGATATGCTCCATGACGCGCTCGGCTGCGGCGGTGTCCTGTTCCCGTTCTGCCCCCGGCGCATGGGGAAGCGTCGGCGCGTCGGCTGTGGGCGCGGGAGCTGTGCCGCCCGGTAGGGGCTGCGCTGCCTGTTCCGGCTGCTGCGGGGCGGCTTCCTTTCTGGTAAGGTCAGCGTCCCTTATGCGGTTGCTGATACGCTTCTTCTTGCCTGTGGCGGCGTTTACCTCAACGGCTCCCTCGCGGGTCATTTTCTGCGTGACTTTCTCACGCGCTTTATACTGTTTTATTTTTCTGTCCCTCCAATCCGCGCCCTTGCAAGGGCGCAATATTCGGCGTTTATCTCAATGCCTATATAATGCCTGTGAAGCTGCTTTGCGGCTGCCCCCGTCGTGCCGCTGCCGAAAAAGGGGTCAAGCACAACGCCGCCTTTCGGACAGCCCGCCTTGATACAGGTTTCGGCTAACTTCGGCGGGAACGCGGCGAAATGCCCGCCCTTGTAGGGAACGGTATTGATAAGCCACACGTCCCGCCTGTTCCGCATGGTCGGCATGAGGGCTTCGTCGTAGTAGCTGCCGCTCCTTGCCCGGTTAAGCCCCTGTACTTTCCCCTGTCCGGGTACTTCGTCCGCATATTTCTGTCCCGCGCTGCGCCCGGTGCGGTACCGCGCCGCCGTTGTAGGGGCTAACGGCTCGGCTATGGCGGCTGCGTCATAGAAATACTTCTTTGACTTCGTAAGCAGAAAGATATGTTCATAGCAGCGGGTAGGGCGGTCTTTCACGCTCTCCGGCATGGGGTTCTCTTTCTGCCAGATAATATCGCTCCTTAAATACCACCCGTCAGCGCGTAGGGCAAAAGCCAAGAGCCACGGAATACCGATTAAGTCCTTTTGCTTGCAGCCCGCCGCCTGTCTTGCGATTGATACGGCTTGACCGTTCCTCCCTCTGGGGTTCTTCGGGTCTGCATGGTAGCCTTTATTCCCTGTGCCGCAGTAGGTGTCCGCGATATTCAGCCAGAAAGTACCGTCGGTACGCAGTACCCGGCGCACTTCGCGGAAAACTTCGGTAAGCCTGTCAATGTACTGCTCCGGCGTGTCCTCCCGCCCAATCTGTGCGTCAAGCCCGTAATCCCTAAGTGCGTAGTAGGGCGGGCTTGTGACGCAACAGTGTACGCTTTCCTCTGGAAGCTCCCGCAAGGCATAGAGCGCGTCCCGGTTGATAATGGTGTCTATGTTCAGCTCTGTCATGCTTCGCCCACTTCCTCCGGCTTCGTCGTCATTACCCGGTAAAGCTCGGTATCTTTCGGGAAGCGGTCTACAAAGGGCAGCACCACGTTCCCGTAGAAGATAAGCCCCTCGCCCGCTTCGGTGTGGGTGACATACTTCATCTGCTGCGGGGAAATGTTTAACTGCTTCGCAAGGATAGCCCGGTCGCCCGCCGCCTGATTGAGCATGAGGACAAAATCAGAGTTTTCAAAGATATTCTCCACTTCGCGGGAAGCAAGCAAATCTTTGACGTTCTGCGTAATGGCTGTGGGTATGCCGCCCCATTTACGGAAACGCTTCCAAATCTCCACGCTGTACGCGGCGGTCTGTTCCTCTTTCAAGAGAAGATGAAATTCGTCCATGTAGTAGCGGGTGGATTTCCTCTCTGCCCGGTTGATAGTGACGCGGTTCCATACCTGGTCTTGCACAATGAGCATACCTAACTTTTTGAGCTGCTTCCCAAGCTGCTTGATGTCAAAGCAGACAAGGCGGTTTGAAAGCTCTACATTCGTCCTGTGGTTAAAGACGTTAAGGCTCCCGGAAACATACAGCTCCAACGCCGACGCGATACGCGCCGCTTCCGGTTCCGGCTGCTTCAAAAGCTCGTCGTAGAGGTCGCCCAAGATAGGCATTTTCTCCGGGTCGGGGTCTGCAAGGAAAGGACGGTACACGTTCCTAACAGCGCGGTCAATGACGGTCTTATCGACGGGCTGCAAGCCCTCCTTGCCGCCTATGACAAGCTCGCAGAGGGAGAGGATAAAGTCGGATTTCAGCGCAAGCGGGCTGTCGTCCTCGGAATAGTTGAGGTTAATATCCATAGGGTTCACATACTGGGGCTTCCCGTCAATGCCCTTGCCCGTAGGCGACAAGCGTATCACTTGCCCGTCAAGCCGCTGCACAAGGGAAAAATACTCTGCTTCCGGGTCGCAGATGATAATGTCGTCGTCCGTAATGAGGAAAGCGTTTGCCATTTCCCGTTTGGCTGCAAAGGATTTCCCGCTTCCCGGCGTCCCCAAGATTAAGCCGTTGGGGTTTTTTAGCTGCTTGCGGTCGCAGAGTATCATGTTGTTAGACAGGGCATTTAAGCCGTAGTACAACGCCGCGCCTGTCTGAAAAAGCTCCTGTGTGATAAAGGGGATAAAGATAGCTGTGCTTGACGTGGTAAGCCCCCGCTGTATGGGGATAAGGTTCTCCCCAAGCGGTACAGAGGACATAAGCCCCGCTTCCTGTTGGTAGTCAAGGCGGGTGAGGGCGCAGTTGTTCTTCTGTGCAATGCCCGCCGCCGCGAACACGTCATTTTCCAGTTTCCGCTTCGTATCTGCCATGTTCACCACAAGGAACGTCAAAAGGAACATTCTTTCATTCCGGCTCTGCAAGTCCTGTAAGAGGTTCTTCGCTTCGCTGCCGAATGTGGCAAGGTCGGACGGTATAATATCCATGTCATAGCCGCTGCGTACCGCTTTCTTCTGTTCCTCAATTTTCATTTTGTCAAGGTCGGTAATCTTGCGCTTGATTGTCTTTATGGCTTCGGTCTGGTCGATACTGTGGATATGCAGATTGACGATAACGCCCGTTTCCAAGTCCAGTATGTCGGATAAGATACGGTCGTTTAATTCCGGGGCAAGGATTTCAAGGAATGAAACCGCGCCGATTTTGCGCCCCATGCGGAAGTAACGCCCCTCGCCAAAACGGAAAGAGGACGGGGCGATAAAGTCCTTTGTGGAAAGCCCAGACGGGGCAAGCCATGAAAAATCAAAGGCAAACTGCCCGCCCTCCGGGTGGAAAATCCCATGCAGCATTTTAAGGCGTTCATAGCCTGTCATGGGGTGGGCAGACACGCCCAAGAGCTTGAAGTTGTTCAGTACGTCCGTTTCGATACGGGCAAGGCGGGATTTCGCCGCGCCCAGACTGTCGGCTTCAATGGCAAAGGTGGTATATTTTGCTTTGACAAGCCCGTTGTTGCCTTTTGCAAGCTGGTTTTTGAGCATATCCCGGTATTCGCTGCGGATAGAGTTGAAAGCGTCGTCCTGTGCCGGGATATGGATAGATTTCTCCGCTTCGCCCCGCTGCGTCCCCTGATTGATGAAAGAGAGCTGCACCGAAACGGAAGCGTCAAAGTAGTTGAGGAAGTCGCACCAGTTTTCAAAAATGGCGGTCTTGTCGTCTGCCTGTGCAAGCTGATAGTTAATATCTTCAAAGGCTATGGTCTTTGAGTATTTCCGTTCCGTAACCTTGCAGATACCGTCCGGGTACATCTGGATATAGGGGATTGTCTGCTGCGCGGTGTGCGCTTTCCCGTCGCCCTTTGCCTGTCTGATGATTTCCGCAATCTGTTTCTTTTCGGCGCGGGTGAGCTTGTGGGGCGGGTTAGCCTTTGCAGGCGCGTTTCCCGCCACGCTGTTTCTTCGTGTTTCCTTTTGCAATCGCTGATACCTCCTTTTCAAGTTTTCGCTGCCGTTCAAGGTCAGCATATAGATTTTCAGTCCTGTATGGTCGTTCCTTTGGGGCTATGAATTTCGTCCGTATGATGTTCCTCACCACCACTTCAAGGGGCTGTCCATGCTTCTCATACATGGCAAAGAGGAAACAGGGCAGCATGACCGCAATCATAGCCATAGACGCAAGGCTTGTGCCTGTGCTGTCTTTGAGCAGAAAGAAAAGCGGCAAACCTATAATGAGAGCCGCCGCAAAACATACAATCTGCCGTTTGGTAAGGTTGAACGCTACTTTTGTCTTGACTTTGGATAAGTCTTTGGGTACGGGTACATACGCCAAGTGAAAACCTCCTTTCGTTATGTTTTGTGTTGCTGTAACTTCCCATAGGGGCAATCAAGGCAAAGGTCAATTTCTGCCCTTTGCCCGTCCCTATTCTATGGGGTTTTTCCCGCGTCAAGGTCGGGTAGTATTTTCGCCGCTTTGCTCTGAAAATCTCCACCCTACCCTTGACACGCCGCTAATGCGCGGAGAAAATCGACTTCGCCAGTGCGCCGGATTTGAACAGGGAGAAACAGAGGATAACGGTATAGGCTGCAAGGGAGAATATCGCGCTGTGCAGGTTGTCCGCTATTATCATGTTGTTCACCAATACGGCGTAAATGCCGACGCATATCATTATGAGGAAGCCTTGAAAGCCAAGGGCGAACAGGGATTTTAGGTAGTTGTTTCCTATCTGTCCCCATTCCCGGTTAGTGAATGTTGCAAACGGGATAGGCGATACCGAACAGTAAAGGTAAATCTCTATCATGCGCCCGTAGAGGATAACGGTTATCAGTACGGACATTATCTTCATGCACAAGCTCACAAGGCTTGTTTCCATGACAAGTAAGAGCAGTTCGGGGATTTCCATAGCGTCAAGCCCGCTCTGCATGGAAGCAAGGGCGGCGGCAACATCAATATTTGTGCTGCCGCCGATTACCCCCGCCGCGCCGGAAACAACGTGCTGCGCCATATCGAACACCGCCATAGTGATGTCAAAGGTATGCGTCACAAGGTAGACTGCGACGTAAGCCTTGAATACCCACTTGAAGAACATGGAAGTGTCAACGTCGTGCATATTGTTCTTTTCCGTTACCATGCTGATAAGCTCATAGCATAGGACGTAGGTAATGACAAGCCCCGCAATGGGTACGATTACATTCTCCGATAGTGTGCGTATCATGGAGAAGATACCCGCGTTCCACCCTTGCGGGGTCTGCCCTACCTCTGCGGCGATAGTGCCGACTTTCTCGTTCACGTCCCCGAACATAGTTGACAGATTACCGTTTATGGCTCCTATGAGGATTTCCTTTATCCATTCGTTAATCGCGTCAAGTATGCTCTGCATAAGCCTTTACCCGCGCTTCTTAACCGAACAGGCCGGAAAGCAGCGGTACAAGGGTCATGCCGATAAGGGCAACGCCGCCGCCCGCCATGAGCTGCTTCATGCCCTGGCTTTTTACTCATGTGATATAAAGAAGTAAAAGAAGTGTAAAAAATTTTGCCGTTCCTATCCGGCACTTGCGCAATGTGTCGGATAGGTCGGGCGGTTATTCGGGCAAGTCCACCTTGCCAACAAAAGAATAATAAATCTCAATGTCCTGCCTGCGGGTCTTGTTTTCGTCATAGCTGCACTCATGCACAACGATTTTCTCTACAAACTCCCGCAGCAAAGTAGGGGTAAGTTCTTCAAAGCTGGTATGCCGCCGGACAACATTCATAAACTTTTCAGCGTTCACGGTGGCTTCCTGCGCTTTGGAAAGCTCCGCTTGGAGAGCAGCAACTCTTTCTTTCAATTCTTTCTGTTCGGCTTCATAGTCTGCTGACAGCTCTGTGAAACGCTCGTCCGATATGCGTCCGGTCACGCTGTCCTCATACAGCCGCTTGAAGATAGCAGACAGTTCGCTGATACGCTTTTCAGCGGCTTCCAGTTCCTTTTTCCTTGCAGCGTTCCTGCGTTTGCCCCCGTCCTCGTTCTGCTCGATTAAGAGCTTCATAAACCGGGCTTCATGCTTTGCCGCATAGCTGGTCACTTTCCGCAGATTGGAGAGTACACCAGCGGTCAAAAGGTCGGTGCGGATAAAGTGCGCCGTACAGTCATGGGTGCGTTTCTTGTAGTTGCCGCAGATATAACAGTCCTGCTTGCGCTTGTCCGTCTGGTATCGCTGCTGATACATGACGCTGCCGCAGTCTGCACAGAACAGTATGCCGGAGAACAAGCCCACTTCATCATAGCGGTTGGGGCGTTTGCGCTGCTTGCGAAGCTCCTGTACCCGTTCCCATGTTTGGGTGTCTATGATAGGCTCGTGGTGGTTCTTGAAAATCACTTGCTTTTCCGGGGGATTTTCTACACTGTGCTTGACTTTGTAAGAGAGTTTTTCCGTCTTGAAGTTTACCAGACAGCCTGTGTATTCCCGGTTTTCAAGGATATGCACAACGGTATTGGTCGCCCACTTGCACTCATAGCCAGGGTGGTAGCGGCGGGTGCTGCCCGTCCTGCGGTATTCCAGCGTTCCCGGCGTGGGGATTTGCTGCTCTGTGAGCATACGGGCTATCTTGGTCGGACCATTCCCGGCAAGGCAGAGGTTGTATATCTGCTTGACTACGGGTGAAGCTTCCTCGTCAATAATGAAATTTTCGTCCTCGTCCATGAGGTAGCCATACACAGGCTTGCTTGTGATGGGCTTGCCACTCATGCCTTTTGAGCGTTTTACTGCTTTGATTTTCTTGCTCGTATCTCTCACCAGCCATTCGTTAAAGATATTCCGCAGCGGGGCAAAGTCATTGTCGCCCTGTGCGCTGTCCACTCCGTCATTGATAGCGATGAAGCGGACACCTTTCTGTGGGAAAATCATTTCCGTGTACATTCCCACTTGTAGGTAGTTTCGCCCTAACCTCGACATATCCTTTACTATAACTGTCCCGACTTTTCCGGCTTCAATGTCTGCAAGCATGGCTTGAAAACCGGGTCTTTGAAAGTTCGCACCAGAATAACCGTCGTCCGTGTACCAGCGCAGATTGGAAAAGCCGTTCTGCTTTGCATAGGTTTCAAGGATACGCTTCTGGTTGGAAATGGAATTGCTCTCGCCTTGCAGCTCGTCCTCATGGGAAAGTCTTGGGTAAAGGGCGGTAATTGGTTGTTGGTTGGTCTGTCTTAACATAAAATCCTCCGTTTCCGACAGCCAGCCCCACTATTCCGTATCTTAATTGTACCACATGGGGCGGCTGTCTGTATAGCGGCAAAAGCGTCAAATCTGCTTCTTTATGGTCGGTCAAATCGCCGTTTTTTGTGTAGCAGCTTCCGCTTCCAGCACTTTCATCATCTTGTCGGCTGCGGTGTCGGTTGCACCCTGCTTGAAGAAGCCGGAAACGGTAAGGACGGAGTTGCCCATGCGGATTTCCGTTACACAGTCCGGGCGGCGGTCTGTTTTGGTGGTGCTTGTCTGTTTGGTTTCTGTCATAGGCTCTCCTTTCGCTGCTTCATCAGTTGCTTTAAGCGTTCCAGCTTTTCCTGTGCGGTTTCCTTTCGGAAGTTGCTGCCCGTGAAGCGGACGGGGGCGCACATGGAAGTCAGCCTGTCATAGATACGGGCGTGGGGCGTGTCCTGCGGGTGCTGCAATTCCTCCAGCGTGAGGTTGGTCGTGGCGATCAGCGGCTTGCCGCTTCGGTAACGGCTGTCAATCACGCTGTAAACCTGTTCCAGCCCGTATTCCGTCCCTCGCTCCATACCGAAATCATCAAGTATCAGCAGGGGGTAGCTGCAAAGGCGGGAAATATATTCGTTCCTGCCCTCAAAGCTGGCGGCAAGGTCACCCAGTATCGTTGCAAAGTTTGTCATGCACACCGGGACTTCCTGCTCCATAAGGGCGTTGGCGATACAGGCGGCAAGGTAGCTTTTTCCCGTCCCCACGCCTCCCCAAAACAGGTAGCCGATATTTTCAGCCTGCATGGTTTCCCAGCTATCCACATAAAAGCGGGCGGTTTCGGTCTGCGGGTTTCTGCCGTTGTCATGCTCAAATGTCCAGTTCCGCATAGCGGGGTCGGTAAAGCCCCGGCGTTTCAAGTCCTCCACTTTTTCAAGGTGCTTCTGTCGACTTTCAGCGGCTTCCCGTTTTTCACGGGCTGCCCGGTGGCAGTCGCACTCTGCCGGGTGTCGGTCATGCCCTAACCATTGGGCGGTTTCTTTTGGAAAGTATGCTTCTTTTGGCGTATGGCACTTGCCGCAGTATAAAAGCCCGTCCTCGCCTGTGTAGTCCTCCGCTTCGGCGGTAGTGGTTGTAATATCCATAATCATAGCTTCAATCTCGTTTTTCATAAACTCTCGCCCTCCTTGCATGAGTAATCGGGTATGCCCTGTTTCGGGGCAGCCTTGCCTTTGGCAGCGTCCTCCTGCGCCCACTTGTAAATGGTGGCTGCATGGCTGTGGTACTGCTTCCCGGTGGAAGCGATATGGCAGGAAAGCCGGTCAATATAATACTCCCACTTGTCGGGCAGCTCTGTTTTCAGCCCGGAAAGCTCTGTATCGGTCAGTATCACATTGTTGTATCTGCCATAAGCGGCGGGGGCGGGGTGCCCCGTTTTTCCCTCTCTCTCTTTTTCTATCTCTATCTCTTTCTCTAACTCTATCTCTATCTCTGGTGGACGAATGTCGGACAAATGTCCGCCTTTTGTCCGGGGCGGTAAAAGTGCCTTGTTTTCCAGCCTTGCAGCCCGTTTTCGCTCGGCTTCGGTAGAGGACTGTCCTATCATCAGCTCAATGTCGGTCATATAGAAAGCCCCGCTGTCAAGCTGCTCCACAAGCCCCAACTGCCGGAAAATCTCTAAAGCCCTCTCAACTGTCCCTATCTGGTGGCGGGTCAGTGTCGCTATCATCTGTGCTGTGTAGGGGATATGCTCGTCAAGCTGCAATTTCCCGCCGTTTTTCAGCGATTTTAAGTACAGCTTCAAGAGGATATTGGAATATAAAATCCCGTCTTTCATATCTTCCAGCAGCACAATGGAGTCGCTGTCAAAAAAGTTCTCTTTCAGCTTGAGGTAGTAATATTTGCGGTTATCTGCCATTGTCCCTGTCCTCCTTTTTCCGGCGTTTGGAGTAGTAGCGGGGGCAGAGTATGATAACCGCCCGGAAGCTCTGCTTGCAGCTATGGGTACAGCCCCGGCAGAGGTCGTTGTATGTGATACGGTCGCAGGTGGTATTCCCGACTTTTACTTGCCGCAGGAAAAAAGACCATTCCAGCCGCCGTTTCTTGCTCATTCTTGGCATGGGTGCGCTCCTTTCTGCCGTTTCCGCTGGTGTGGCGGTATCGGCGATAATTCTGTATCATCTCGGTATCATTTTCGGGGTTTTTCTGCCCTGTAAGCCCGTTAAAAAATCCTTTGGTATTGCGGATAGGGTACGGGGCAGCCCCCTTGTTCGGTATGGGTTCGGGTACATTTTGGGGTGGTTTTTATCGCTCCTGTTCCTGCCTTTTCACAGGCTTGCGTTCCCGGCGTAAAATCTGGTCGATATTGCCCTTGACAGTCTGTAAGCGGCGGTATTCCTCCCGTTTTGCCCGGTAATCGTTGTAGCCGCTGTTTTTCTCTTTGATAAGGCTTTCAATCTCTGCTTGCAGGGCTTTATGGCTCGGCAGCTTGGAAATGCCGTTCTCCCTGAAATAGCGGGCGGCTGCGTCTGCTATGATAAAGTCGCTTTCGTGCTTCTGTCGGTAGGCTGCTTTTGCTTTGGCGTTTTTCTGCTGTTTCAGCCCGTCCCGGACAGGGCGGGTCTTGGAATAGGCAAGCGCCTGCCGTTGCAGCTCCTTTTTCCCGTCCAGCGTCTTTTCCACCTGCTTCAGCTCCGTAAGGCTTTCTCGCATGGCGGTATAGGCGGCAGAACAGGCTTCGTCCAGTTCCTCCGGGGAAGAAAAGCCGTACTGCTGGTAGGCGGTAACGGTAGCCGCCATTTGCTTTAGATTGTGCTTTGCCGCCCAGCGGTCATAGCCCACACCCTTGCCCTCGGCTCGCTTGGCTTCCCGGTCAACCATGCGCTGCAAGGTGTTGTCTGCCGGGGTGGTTTTTGTGGTTTTTTCCCCTTGTGACGGCTTTTTAACTGCGACAGGGTATTCGGGTATGGCTTTGGTCTGTTCTGCGGCTCTGCGGGCGTTCTGTGTAAGCAGGGCAAGGACAGCAGCCTTGTCAAAATCATCCCCCAGCTTCCGGGCTGTGATAGGCTTTGTCCTGTCCGGCGTGAGGTAGGAAAGCCGCCCCCGGCTCTCCTTGACGGTCACACCCTCCCGCAGCAAAAGAGAAGAAAACTCGTCAAAGCTGGCGGCTTGGGAAAGTGCCTGCCGTATTGTCCGGCGCAGCTTCGCCTTGTCCGTTCCAAACTTGGTGGGCTTGGTGGGCTGTCCGGCGGCTTCTCTGACAGCGTTCTCTTTATCAAGGGCAAGCTGCCCTTTCTTTGCCGCCCAGTATTCCCGTTCCGTTATCCGTTCCTTGCTGCCGTTCAAGAGGTCGATTTGGTAAAGCCCCTCCCGGTGGCACATCTCCATGACTTCACTCTTGAAATATTCCATAGCGGCATTGGTACAGCGGTGCTTGCAGCCCTCCCTTGTGTCAGCGGGTCTGTGCATGTAGGGCAGAAGCGGGACTTCATAAATCCGCAGGGAGTTGATGACGATATGCACATGAATGTTGCCGCTGTGGTTATGCCCGTCCGGGTGGGTGCATACAAGGGCTTGGTGTCCGGGAAAATGCTCTTTACAGAACTGCTCACCCAGCTCCTGCGCCTGGTCTACGGTCAAGCCGTTGTCTGTCCCGTCCCGTGGGTCAAAACTGATGATATAGTGGTGGCTTTTCACATCTTCCCGTTTTTGGTTTTTCTCATAGCGGAGATTGGCTCGCATACAGGCAACGGCGAAATCCTCGCCCCCGCAGTTAAGGGAAGAAATGCGGTAATCCTCCCTCGGTATCAGCCGCCCGTTTTCATCAAGGGTGGGCTTCATGGTAAACTCGTCATGCTCAAATGTGAGGTAGGCTTCCGCTGCGCCATAGTCGGCATTTTTAGAGCTGATATGTTTGAATGTTGCCAACAGCGTCACCCACTTTCTGCAAGACTTCAAACTTTAGGGCGGCAAGGTCGGAAGCAGCCGCCCGGACTTCCCCGGCAAGCTGCGGGTAGGGGCTGTGCCACTCGTTCAGCGTCCGGGCTATCTGGTTCAGGTTGCCGCCGATCCTGCCATATTCGGCGGTCAGCTTCCCGACAGCGGCAAGCAGCTCGTCATTGACGGGGGAAACGGTTATGATGGGGCGTATGGCTGCCCCGGTTATGGCTTGCCGGATAAACTCGGCTTGGCTCATGTTGTAAGCAGAAAGCCTTTCCGCAAACTCGGCGTATTCTTCCTCGGTCATGCGTGTCTTGACTACCCGGCTGCGGTGCGGCGTGTTGTATCGTTTCATAGGTGGTTGACCTCCTTTCTGTGCGTGGTGTCCTCTCACTAATAGGAGAAAAACAGGGTGTGAAGCGGAACTGTTTTTGAAAAATCCGAAAAAATATTTTGAGGAATTTTTAAGCGGCGCAAGCCGCATGGCAGGGTTTGGGGAAGGCACTCCCCAACAAGATTCCCGCAGGGGCAAAAATGAGCGGAAAGCGAATTTTGGCACCTCGGTAGAATCTTGCTCTAAGAAACTGCCGGACTGCCGTTCACTTGCTACTGCCACTTTTTCGGGAAATCTATAACCAGCTTTTTTATAAAAGGCTGCGGGCGGCGTTCTCCCCCTTACTCCCTACAAACCACAAAAGAGCAGAATGGACGGACTTTCCGGCAAGAACTTTTCCGGCGGCTCGGTCTTTCCCGACAATAAGGCGTTTCGGAAACTGCGTTTTGCCCGCTGTCTGAAAAAAGCGGCAATCTTTTTTGGTTTCACTGTCTAATACGGAACTTTTGGAAATTTGCCAAAAATGGGCGCAAAAAAGCAGCAAATCTTTTTCGGATTTACTGCTTCATGTGCCGCTGCGGGGCGGCGGGATATTCAGTTTTTATGTTATCGGTCAAGCCGGAACTTGAACAGGCTTTCAATCAGCTTTGTTCTGATGTAGTCCTCTATATCAGAGTTATAATAGCCGTTCATTTTGGAGAAGTAGCGGATATATCCAGCGTAACGGTCAAGGACGGCCTGTATCGCTATGGGGTCGCCCTCATGTGCCTTTATGATAGTGTCATAGGGGAGAAGTCGGTTACTCATGGGACAACACCTCCATTTCCTCTTTCAGCCGCTTCAAGGCAAGCTGAATATGCCGCCCGATTGTGCTGCGTCTCCAGCCGCTTTGTTCTCCAATTTCTTTCTGCGTCAAGTGTTGGAAGTAATATAAAAAGATTTCCTCCTGCGTCTGTTCCGGTAATCGGGCAAGAGCAGCCGCAAGAGAACAGCTATCTAAAAGTATCGTCTGCCCTCGGACAGAAAACGGATAAGCTTCGCCATAGTCCGGCACTTGAAAATACTCGTCTGTGGTGCTTAGTGGAACAAACTTTTCTTCGGTCAAGTATTCAAGGGAGATTTCCCGTTTCCACCTCGCCGCCAGCATACGGGCAGCGTCAAAGGACGCATGGCGAATAACAATCCGGCAGTAGGTATCATGGGTATAGCGGATATGTTCTTGATAGGCTTCCTGTTCGGTCATGGAAAATCCCCCTTTCTTCGATTATGGGAAAGGGCGGCAGCACTTTTTGCTGTCGCCCCTTGATTACCCACCAGCAAGGACAGACGGGGCTGTCAACGGTGGGCGCAGCCCATTCACTTGCCGTTGACTGGCTCGGCTGGATTTGTTACTCGGAATTAAATTTATAACCATAGCCAATTACTGTTTTTATATACTCATGTCCCTTGCAATATGGTTTTAACCTTTTCCGTATTTGAAAAATCGTGTTTTCTACTGCGTGCAAATGGTTATTTGCAGGTTCATGCCAAATCTGCTCATAAATCTGTTCTTTTGTGAATGTGGTTTGAGGAGATTGTAGTAGCAAATAAAGGACTTCAAATTCATTTGTTGATAAATAAACTTCCTGCTGTTCTAATATTACACAATGCCGGTTAATATCAATGTGTAAGGTGTGATTTGTTTGCTTTAATCCCCAAAATTCTTGTGCCATTGTCCGGTCATTTGTAATTTGTTCGAGTAGCAGGGATAATTCATTAAATTTTCTAACTTCCCTCAATTTCTTATATAGGTTGACAGTTATCGTACACCCATATATATCCTTATCAAAATCAAAAATATGTGTTTCAATTGAAACAAAGCTATCATTGTCAAGCGTAGGGCGCGTTCCAATATGGGTAACACCATAATATATCTTGCCACTTAAAAGAATATCTGCCACATACACCCCTGTCTTTGGCAAAAATGTATTTTTTGCTATTTCTATGTTTGCGGTAGGTGTCCCTACATGCTTTCCAATACCTCGACCATGTATAACAATTCCCGTTAGTGTATAAATAGGCTTATTTATATTTTCTTTCATTTTGCTCCTCATATAATCCCATTCATTGACAGGATAATCAAAACACAAGTTACTATTATAAAACTTGCCAGTATAAGCAGACCAGTATGCTTTTGTCTTGCTTCATTTTCCAAAGTAGCAACATATCCGCTTTTTCTCAAAGCGGTAACTATGGGCTTATACAGTAAAAATGTAATGGACGCATTTAACCCACCTTTCAATAAGTTAAATGGAAGAAAGGCAGGAAGTAACAATTTTACGACTGCTTCTCTTGGATACCCCATATAAAGCGGCGTTACCAAATAGTTCCACAACAGCATAACGATAACCGTTATTAGCCATCCCGATGCCAGACCAATCACTGCACCAGATAAAGTGTGCTTTTTTTTGTAAATGACAGATGCCGTACACGCAAAAGATAGTGTTTGTACGATATTCATAATACAACCTAATATTCCGGTATCGCTTACTGTAATCATTTCAAGGGTTGCTACAATAACAGATACAATGCAGGAAGTCATCGGTCCCCAAATAAAACCACCTAAAGTTACAATAACATCTGATGGGTCATACTTTAAGAATAGAATAATAGGAATCCTGCCAACAACCATAGTGACATAAGTAATCGCACATAGCATACCAATAACTGTGATTCTTTTTGTTTTACTGTTCATAATTGCTTCCCTCCGTGGCAAAAAATTAACACCCAAAAGAAAATGTCTTTCAGGTGTTAGCATTATCATTAGGCCACAGAAAAGAAAGTAACACTCTCAAAATCTGCGAAATCTAACCATATCTTCTTTCATCCAGACTATACTGTTGGTTTTGGAATTACACCAAATCGTGCGTTTTACGCTCGCGGACTTTACCGCCAATCGGGAATTTCACCCTGCCCCGAAGACACTTTTATTCAGTTGTTCGTTTTGAATTATAACATTTCCTGCTTTTTGTAGCAATGGGCTGAAGAAAGTTCGGAAACATTTCGGAAACTTGCATTTTACGGAATGGGACTGACTATCAATTCAGTTATCATGTTACTTTACCGCACATGAGCATTCGCGCCCGGATTGTCGTTGCCGTAGCCCTCCATGAGGTTAATCACGCCCCAGATACCAAGGCCAGCTCCAAGAGCGATAACAAGGGTCTGCAAAACGCCTACTGCCGAATTAAAAAATGCCATAAAGTTCTCCTTTCTTGCCGCGTGTGCGGCTGCCCGAAAAAGGGCATAAAAAACGGCGGCCAGTTTTGGTAACTGCCGCGGTCATAAGCCCGCCGGGGTTCGGCGGGTTCCCCACGCCGCCTAAATGTCTGCGGCGCGGCGGTATTCAGTTGTAAGGGCTGCGGCTTCTGCCGCTGTGTGCTGCGCCGGGGGAGTGGGGGCGCGTATCATGTAGCCTGTGTTTACGTTTCTGATTGTGATACCTCCTTTAAGTTTTTTTGCTCTTATGAATGAAAGAAAGAGAGGGTGCGGTTTTCGTCGTAGCAGTCGGCATTGTGGGAATGTGTATAACTGCCTTGCTTATGGAGTTGTGGGAAACGCTGTTTGCAGGACGTGGGAAAGCTGCCCTTTGCTTTTCCATGTGCTGTGAACGGCGTTTTCCATGACGGAATAGGCAGTTATGCACATTTCCATAATGCAAAGGTCTTTTCCCTGTCCTTTTCTTTTACGCTTCTGTATCTTCCGGCAAGTCTGCCGCGTCAATCTCGTAATAGTCAAAGACTTCATCGGGCTTGACGATAGCGGGGCGGCGGCGCAAGTGCTTCTCCATGTCAAAGGCGTTCTTCGGGTCTGCATCGGACAGGTACTTGTATTTCGGGTGCTTCGTTATGTCGAATTTGTCCGAAAAGAACGGGCGCACCCCGCGTAGCTGCAAGATACATTTCCCTCCGTCCATGACCGCGATTTCGTCCTGTGTCATAAGCTCCTTTCCCAATTTCTGATAGTTCAGCCCATGCGAAAGCTCCCGCCCTCTGGTTTCGGAAGTGTTGAAGCTGTCGATTGTTTCCTTGCCTAAAATTTCCGATATTTCTTTGAGCGTCGTTTTCTCCTTGCCGCCCAAGAAAAGCGTGGCGCACGCAGTTGCCGACTATGGTATCGGCGTTGTCCTTGTAAATGGCTTTTAGCTGTGACTGGCTCTGCAAGATGATTGACGCGGATATTTCCCGGCTCCTTATGGTGGCTATGAGCTTTTCAAACTTCGGTATCTGCCCGATATTCGCAAATTCATCAAGTAAGCACCGTACATGGACGGGAAGCCGCCCGCCGTACACATCATCTGCCTTGTCGCACAAGAGGTTGAATAGCTGTGTGTAGAGGATACTCACGACAAAGTTAAAGGTATCGTCGGTGTCACTGATAATGACGAAAAGGGCGGTCTTTCTGTCGCCTATGGTGTCAAGCTCCATTTCGTCGGTTTCCATAAGCTCGCGCAGCTCCTTAATGTCGAATGGGGCTAACCTCGCGCCGCATGAGATAAGTATGCTTTTTGCTGTCTTGCCAGAGACAAATTGTCAAGGACTTTTTAATCAAATTCACAAAAAATCTACAAAAAAGGTGCCAGAAGCACGGTATGACTCCTGACACCTCGTTTAACAGCTTACATTTTTCCGTTCAGCAGGTCTTTGCAGAGATACGCATAGTCTGGCAGCTGGTTGATATATGGCTCCCAGCGCCGCTTGATTTCGGCCAATTCCAGCGGGTCGGCTGCTTCCAGTGCATGATCGTTGCCCGTCATATACAAAACATCCGTAGCAACATCATCCAAACACTTGTAGCAGAGATCGGCGGCTGATTCTATCCTGATGCCAGTATCCACATAAAGTGGATTTACGCCAATCGTCAGCCAGACATAGCCCACCTTGTCCGACCAGAGCAGTTCAAAATCAGGGCTTTGCCGCAGATGTTCCGCAAAGACTTCCTTTACTCGCTCAATTTCATGTTTCTCTTTTTCTGTGTAAAGCATTTTCATGTCCTCCTTGACAAAAATTTTGGTGTGTACCATCATCAGTTTAGCACAAGGCGGCTTCGTTTATCAGTCTGTCACATCTGCTGAATTTCATTTTTGAGCATACGCTTGATTTTATCGCTCATGGTTTCTGTGCTGGTATTGCTGAAATGGACATGAACCTTGTAGGTTGTCTTGCCGATTTTCTTTACCATCGCTGGCGTGTTTTCCGGCGCTCTGGACGCAGTAGCGGCGTCTGCCACCTGCATAGTACGGGGTTCTTTGTTCATGGCGCTCCTTTCTCCGAACGGGTCTGTGCCGCCCGGTAAAAAATCAGTCGTGCTTACTGTTTACAATGTCTTTTGCTGCCTGTCGGGTAGCACCGGCATTTTCTTCCCGGAAATTCTTCCCGTCAAAGAGAATCGGCGCACACCGTTCCAGAATACGGTCATAGATACGGGCGTGAGCCAGATCAGGCGGGTTTTTCAACTCGGACAGTTTTAAGTTTGTTGTGATAATCATGGGTCTGCGGCTGCGATAGCGGCTGTCGATGACGAAAAACATCTGCTCCATAGCATATTCTGTACTGCGCTCTACACCCAGATCGTCAATGATAAGCAGGTCATACTCGTCAAAGCTGGCAATAAACTCCGACCTGTCCTCAGAGAACATCCCGGTCAGGCGGTTCAGGATGGTAGGAAAGTTCGTCATCAGCACCGGCACATCCTGGTCAAGTAGAGCGTTGGCAATACATCCGGCGAAAAAAGACTTGCCGGTTCCCACATCTCCAAACAGCAAAAGCCCGATATTGCTCTTATATGCCTCTTTCCAGTTCTCCACATAGGCGTGAGCCTTGTCCATCAATGGGTTTTGCCCGTTATCATTGGAAAATGTGTAGTCGTACAGATAACGGTCTTGCAAGCCCTGTGCCTTTCGGCGTTTGATACGCTCCATGCGGCGCTGCCGCTCTTCAGCAGCCTTGCGCTGCTCCTCAGCCTCCCGCTGGCACTGGCAGATGCAGCGCGGCATAAAGTAGCCGGATTTCCCAAAGCATGGCACAACGGTCTGCCTCTGGCCGCCGCATTTCTTACAGTGGATGAGACCGTCTGACGGATCTATATACTCGTCCTCAGCCAATTCCACACCGGCAGCTGCCTTGTCGATGAACGCCCGGATTTCTGCGGTAATCTCAATCATACAGTTTCACCCTCCTTTACGCTGTAATCCCGGTTGCGTGAGGGTGTGACAGTTTTTTTAGCGTCCTCACCGGCCCAGCGCCGGATGGTCACTGCATGGCTCTGATAACGCTTGCCGGTAGAAGCCATGTACTCGGACAGCTTTTCGATGTACTGTTCCCATACAGCAGGAAAGCTGGCCTGTAAGTCTGCCAGTTCTTCATCCGTCAGGAAAACATTCTGGTAACGGCCATAGGCGTGGGAAAGGTGCCCTGTTTCAGGGCGTACCTTCTCTATCTCTCTCTTTATCTCTATCTCTTTCTCTAACTCTATCTCTATCTCTGGTGGACGAATGTCGGACAAATGTCCGCCACTTGTCCGAAGCGCAGAAAGAGCCTTATTTTGAAGCCTTGCAGCCCGCTTTCGCTCGGCCTCGGTAGAGGACTGGCCTATTAAAAGTTCGATGTTGCTCATGTAGAATGTGCCGCTGTCCAGCACTTCCACAAGGCCCAGCTTCAAAAAGATCTGCAAGGCTCTCTCCACAGTGCCGATCTGCTGGCGGGTAATGGTGGCGATCATCTGCGCCGTGTAAGGGATGTCCTCGTCAAGCTGGAGCCGCCCGCCATGTTTCAGCGATTTCAGATACAGCTTGAGCAGAATATTGGAATACAGCACACCGTCCTGCATACTTTCCAGCAGCACGATGGAATCATCATCAAAATAGTTTTCTTTGAGTTTCAGGTAATAATATTTTCGATTGTCTGACATAGGGTTCCTCCTTTGGGGTTCTCTTGGGATTCTGTACGCATTTTAAGGCTATTTTAGGGGTCAGAGGATAAATCTATCAGCTTACCGTTGACACCCTCGAAAAAAGCCTTGATTTACAAGGGTTTTTCAGCCCCTAAAGCGTGACATTTCTCTCGTTGTTTCCGCTTGCGCTTTGCGGCGTTGATCCGCTTCATGCGTGCGGCACATTCCGGGCAGTATTTGGCCCGGTTGGAACCGGGGGTAAACAGCGCCCTACATACGGAGCATTTCTTAGCATTCAGCCGGTGGAACAGCGCCGTTTCCAGTTCCTTATCCTGCGGTAATACCGCCGCCCGAAACCACCTGCACAACAGGGAGTAGGAAATAGACTGGACACAGACACATTCCTCCCCATCGTCCAGAGCGATACAGTTTCCGTCGATGTAGTTACAGCACTCATGCACCAGTTTCCGCGCTCTGCGATACTGGCGGTAATCCATGACAGGGATAGGTTCAGTCTTGTTGTTCTTCATAAATGATTTCTTTCATAAAGCGTGTAACCTCCTCGAATGAATTTATTGTTAAATATTCGTGCAAAGTATTGTTTTCTTCGTGCAAATGGCATATACTATAATTGCCAGCAGAAAGGGGTTGATCGTATGGCTGGAAATACCACAAACATCAGTATCCGCATGGACGCAGATTTGAAAGCGCAGGCGGACGCACTGTTTACTGAACTTGGCATGAACCTGACTACGGCGTTTAACATCTTTGTGCGCCAGTCGCTTCGTGAAGGCGGCATTCCCTTTGAGGTAAGGCTGGAACAGCCGAACAAAGAAACGGTTGCTGCCATGCTGGAAGCGGAAAGGATTGCAAAAGACCCGTCTGTAAAGGGCTACAATGACCTTGACGAGTTGTTTGCTGACCTGAAAAGATGAAAGAAACCAAATATACCGTCAAGTACACGACCAGTTTCAAAAAAGACTACAAACGAGCCATCAAGCGTGGCTTGAAGATCGAGCTGCTGGAGCAGGTCGTAGCATTGCTGGCAATGGGCGAGCCGCTGCCGGATAAGAACCGTGACCATGACCTGTCCGGCGATTGGGCAGGCCATCGGGAATGTCATATTCTCCCGGACTGGCTGCTTGTCTATCGCATAGAGGATGATGTTCTGGTGCTGACGCTGGCCCGCACCGGCACACACAGCGATTTGTTCGGCAAATAAACAGTCTGCCGCCGTATGGGGAAACCTGTACGGCGGTTTTTCTGTATGCAAAAGTATGTCGTGAAACGCGACGCACTTGACAGGGGTACGCCAAAATGCAGTATCCTTTACCGCTCCGGCTCCCGGTCGTGAGACTTGTTCCGTTCCTGCTGGGACAGCTGCTCGGCGGTTTTGCGGAGCCGTTCCACTGCTTTCAAATCCTCCCGCATGGATTTCATGGCAAGCGTGTCCGTCTGCTTTCCGGCGGCCAGCTGGTCGATTTCCCGCTGCCATGCCTTCGGGGTGATTCCCTCGCCGCTGTCTTTCAAGTCTTTCAGATACCGGGCCGCTGCGTCATACAGGATCAGTTCCCGGCTGTGGCGCTGCTCAAACTGTTCCCGTTTTTCCGGCTTTACTTTGGCAAGCTGTTTGTGGATGGACTTGTACTGGTTGTACTGTTCCCACATCTCCCCGCGCTCAGTAAGAGTGGCGATCCGGCGTTCAGCCTTGACGATCTTTCCCCGCAGGTCATAGTAACGGCTGTTCATATCAGAGATTTTTTCATGGAGCTGCTGCATAGACTGGATGCCGTTTGCCTGCAAAAAGCTGAATAGTGCGGCGCTTTCCTGCAAAGCCCGGATTTTGCCGGTACGGGTGCGGGGAGTGTTCAGCTGCTGCCCGGCCTCCCACAAGGCGGTCAAGCTGCTTTGCTGTGTTTGTGGTTTTTCCGCTTCCGCTTTCGACCAGCGATAAAGGCGGGTAATGCGGGCTTTGATTTCTTTCAGCAGTTTGTTGTCAGCAGCGATCTGCCGGTTTACTTCTCCCTTGTTGGTGCGGATACCGCGCTTTTCCATTTGGCTGGCAGCTGGCCCCAGATGGACAGAGGGAATTTTATCAATGCCCTGCCGCTTGTAGCTGCGGTGGTCAATGCGCTCCGGTCTATCGGCAGATTCCAGCGCCCGGTTGGTGTAGGCTGCCCACGCTGCCCGCCAAATCTCCACATTTCCTTTATCGTTCCAGTCGGTCGTATCCTCCCGATGATTTTTCCAGCCGCCTTTCCCATCCGGGATGCGCTGTCCGTTCTCGTTCAGATCGTATGCCTTGCGGCATTTTGCGCCCCACTGTCCGTTTTCTTTCAGAGGTCGGAGCGTCAGCATGATATGGACATGAGGGTTGCCGGTTCCCTTGTCATGGATAGCAAAGTCGGCGCACATTCCTTTGTCTACAAAGTTGTCCTTCACATAGGCACGCACAAGGGCAAGCTGTTGTTCGCCGGATAGTTCACGGGGCAGGGCTGCTTCGATCTCGCGGGCAAGCTGGCTGTCCCTTGCTTTCTCGATTTGCTCCACACTGTTCCAGAGGATAGAACGGTCTGCAAATTCTGGCGGGGCGTGGGCAGGCAGCATGATCTCCGCATGGACAATGCCGCCTTTCCGGGTGTAGTCGTGGGTCATTCCATCCCATTCATTTGTCAGCTTGGTTCCGCTGCGGTAAGCAGCTGCGGCAACGGCAGAACGGCCTGCGCTGCGCTTGATGATACTGACGGGGATATGACAGAAATCTATGGGGAACACCTCCTTTCAGTGAGGGGGATAACAGGCTCTGTGGAGCCGGACAAACGCAAAGCGGGTGTTTGGCTGCGCAGAGCGCACAAGGGGTTTGGGGAGCGTAGCTTCCCATCGCGGACGAAGTACGCAACGCCCCCGGCAGGGCGCACAGCACCGGCAACGGTGTATAAGTGCGCCCTTGTAAACAAGGGACTTATGGTGTGTCCCCGTATTTTGGCAGATTTGCGGTTAATTCCGCAGCCCCCGGAAGATGGGACAGGGCAATCAAAAATGCTTTGACCTCTGCGCCGGAAAGGTTGGGAGCCATCGGGAAAATCCCCTCCAAAATGGCTCCACGCTCAATCAGACGGCGGGTGCGAACCCTGCGTTCTTCGTTCCGCTGCTTGTTCTCCAAAATCTTCTTGCGGTTTTCAAGCTGCCAGATCTCCTTCAGGACTTTCTCCCGTTCTTCTTTTGAGGGGTGGGCTGTAATTTTTTCGTTCATGTCATGCACCTCTTTTCTTTGGAAACGCTCATAGATTGACCGTCCATTTCTGACGCGCAAAGTACCGGCGTAGCCCCCGCAATGCAGCGTGGATGGATTTTCCCGCCTGCGATGGTGTGATACCCTCCATTGCAGCAATATCTTTCACTTTCATACCCAGCATATAGCGGGCATGGACACGGCGAGCCTGCATAGGCGGCAGGGAAGAAATGGCTTCATACAATCGCCGTATCAGTTCTTCATATTCGGCTAATTCCTCTTTTTCTATCAGATGATCCTCCGGCGATGGCTGCGCCCAGCCGATTGCGGCATTTTCGATTCCGTCGTTACAATCGAGGGAGTAAAACGCCTTATAGCGGAACATCTTGCGTTCTCTGGCGGCCTCGGCTCTCTTATCCAGAAGAAACGCTTCGACGATCTCATCGGACACCTCCACAAAAATGTCCTCTTTGCAAAATGGATAATATTGTTTGAGATTGATGGTCTGCATAGGCACGCCCTCACTCTGTTTGGAAAAGGCCATCATAGCAACGGCGCATATTCCGCAGACCCCGGCGGATGGAAACGCTGACCTTGCTGCTGTGGACGCCCTCTCTCCGGGATATTTCCGGCTGCTTGATACCGGCAATGTAGTAGGCGTGAACACGGCGGGCCTGCGTCGGAGTGGCATGAGCCAGAGCCACCGGCAGAGCTGCTATCAGGTGCAGGCGGGTGGTCATTTCTTCTCGTTCCAGCAAAATATCTTCCGGCGATCTGCTGTGTTCCAGTGCGTAATTTTCCAGCCAGCTGTATGCGTCCAGAGAGTAGTAGGCGCGGTGGTAGACTTTCCGACGCTCATAGTTCTCCATCTCCCGCTGGGCCCGATACATCGCTGCCCATACCTCGTCCGTAACATCCACAAACTCGTCATGCCGGTAGTGGGGATACATCCACCGCAGATTGATTGTTTTCATAGGCTTACCTCCTGAAAATCGGAGAGGCGGGCAGCTCGTCCGCTGTCCGCCCCTCGCTGAGATAAGGGAAATGATCCCTTTCACTTGGTAGCCAGAAAACAGGTCATTCGTTAAGCCTGTTTTCAAAGAAATTTATAAATTTTTTTCTGACCGCCTCCACACTTTGATACACAGCCACTTTGGAGCAGCCGCACAGCACACCGATCTCTGCAAGGCTCAGCCCGTCAAGCGCATAGAGCAGGAACCGGCTGCGCTGGACATTGGTGCAGGTGTCCAGAACCGCCATCAGCTCATGCAGCGTTTCCATGCGGCAAAGATATTCTTCCGGCGTTTCGCCGTAGGCTCCTACACCCTCGGTGGTAATGATGTACTCGTCAAACTCCCGGCCATCCCAATGCCGCCGCTGTTCATGGAACAGGTTTTCCGTTTTGTGATCGGCCCGGTCAAGAAATTCATAGACTTCCAGCGTGACCTCCACAGCTACAGCTTGTCCGTTATAATTGATGGTAACTTCCATCTGCCTTTCCTCCATTCAGATTTTTTTGGTAAATCTGAATGGGGCGGCGGGGAGCGACATCGGGGATAAAGTTCGGGCCATGCTGACCCGATGTTTCGGCTCCATAGGGACAAAAAAGCGCCCGGACGGCATAAAGCCATACGAGCGTCATGGAATATATTTTGCTGTTCGCTTACATGGTATAGTACATACTTCTGACCGCATTGCCCCGCTGCTGGAAACAGGCTTTTTTTAGCTGGTGCAGGTCATGGGTACTGTGAAAAAAGACAAAAATAGACACGGCGGCAATCCTCCTATATGCCGCCGTGGATTTACACGGTGTTAGGTCGTCGTTAGATTGGGATAGACGAAAAGAAACGGCGGCTCTGAAAATCAAAGCCGCCGCTTCATAGGCACGTGAAAATGTGTCTGCTGTACGACGGCTTTTTTTCTTTTGCCGTCGTCCGGCAATTCACAAGTTATTTCACAAACTGTTCTAATTCTCCCTTATCCACAGAAACCAGCTTTTCAATGTTGCCGGCCTTGTCACGAACAACATTCAAACTAACGCCATCACTCACACCTTTGTCGCAAAAAGTGTAATGCTCCTTGTCGTAAAGGATATAGATAGGCTTTTCGCCGTACATCCAATGATTAGAAGACTTGTCATAAGAAACGCCAAATTCGGTGTATGCGTCCAGACTGTCATCACGATAATTTGGATCGCCTTGTTCAAAGCTACCACTTCCGGCCGTAATTCCCGCCTTTTCCAATTCGGCTTTCAATGCCTCCTGCTCTTTGGTGCGAGCATTAAAGTCAGCGTCCGAGGATTGCTTTAGACCCGTCAGAGTTCCATCTTCATCTCTAATGGGTTCAACGTCTATCACACCGTCATCATAGGAAAAGCCATTCGTTTCATTAGAATTGATATGCTCCTTAGAATTGATATGATCCTTGAAGTAACGCACGACTTGCCCGTTATAGAAGAAACGATCCTTTTCCGTGTCGTATGTCATACCATACGGTTCATAGATAGAATACTTTTCAGCAACCTCAGCCCGGCGTTCTTGCTCCGCTTTGGCCTGTTCCTCAGAGGAAAGGACTTCATCATTCTCGTAGGCTTGCACCGAGGAAGCCTCGTCAGAGGAAATGGGAGTGCCGCTATCTTTCGCCTCCTCAAAAGGCGTTGAGCTGGTAGTTGACTGGTTGGGTTCCGTCTGGCTTGCCGCGCTTGCCGCACAGCCACTTAAAACAGCCGATGCACAAAGCGCCATTGTGAGTAAAAGAGTTGTGATTTTTTGTTTTTTCATATTCTGAAACACTCCTTTCTGTTTCTAAATATATAGTAGCAGAACTGTTTGGGATACCATTGTGGCGAATATGTTTTTTATGTGTAGTTAAAAATGCGGGGCGATCAAATTTGACCGCCCCGTATTTTTCAAAATCGGATTGAAAACAATACCCCTCTGTCTGTGTTTTTCAAGCTGTATATTATATTGTGCTGTTCTAAAATAGTTTTGACGATATAAAGCCCTAATCCGCTACCCCCTGTTTTTCGATTGCGTGATTGCTCCATCCTATAAAAAGCATCAAACAATTTTGAAATTTCTGCCTCTGGAATATGCACACCAGTATTTTCTATCTGGAAAACTACCGACCCATTTTTAGAAAATGCGTCCATATAGATTGAACTGCCTCTCGGAGAATACAAGATGGCATTAGAAACAATATTGTTAATTGCTTTTTGTATCAGCATTTTGTCTGCGGCGATTTGCAGGGCGGGAGAAATATTCTCGTTCCAGTCAATTTCCTTTTGTACGATCAGATCCTCAAATAAAGCATATTCCCGTTTCAGAAGATCAGAAAAATCCATTTTTTCTTTTCTCAGACCTACTTTAGATGATTTCATGCGCGAAACCGTCAGTATTTCTTGTACCATGCTCTCCATTGTATTGATGATTTCAAGGGAGCGCGATAGATATTTATTGCGATCCTGATAATCGCCCACATTCAAAATCATCCCCTCTGTTTGCCCCTTGATAATCGTAATAGGCGTTTTTAATTCGTGAGAAACAGCAGAGAAAAAATCAAGTTGCGCCTGTTCTAATTCTTTTTCGTGCTCTATGTCTGCCTGCAATTTTATATTTGCCGCCTGAAGATTTTCCAAAGCGGCAGATAACTTTTTAGACATTTCATTCAAGCTATGTGCCAAGACACCAATTTCGTCTGTCCGATCTTCTTCACAATTCCAATTAAAGTTTAGTGCAGACATATTTTTTGACACTGCGCTAAGTCGTAATACGGGCCTTGTAACATAGCGGGAATAAATCATTGAAGCAAGCGTAGCAATAATAAGAATAACAAAAAATAGAATGATAAACACATTTGCCAGAGTATTCCTAAGCAAGTCAACCTCATGTGCGCTCCCGGCAACTGTCAATGTATAAAAAGTGTCCAATCCTGCGAAAGAGAACAGATAGCTATGTGTTGCCCGATACGCCGCCGGATCAGTATTTTCAGTTGCTATTCCTCCATCAAGAAAATGTGGAAATTCTTTTGCCCCCTGTGAGGGCAGTTCGATTGCGTTACCGTTCTCGTCGAATAGTTGAAGTAATACCCCGTTATTGTTCAAAAGAAACTCATCGAAGAGCTTTCCGCTTTCCAACGGGGACATGGTTTGCAACTCCGTAATAAAGGAAGAAACCGTATTTTCCAGGTTTGCGTCAAGTGTTGTGCTATATGTTTTGGGAACGAGCCATGAAATGACGGTATATGTCAGAACGCAGCAAATACTGGTCAGCAAAAAAGTGATTGCAAATATCTTTGCAAATAGGCTTCCTTTAATTTTCTTTATCAATTTTATATCCCACCCCTCTGATTGTCTGGATGAAGTCAATCCCCAACTTTTTGCGAAGATTTTTGATGTGAGTATCTACAACCCTTTCATCGCCATAAAAGTCATATTTCCATAGCTTATCCAGCAGATTTTGCCGCGTAAGTACACGACCTTGATTTAGCAGAAGCTCCCTTAACACCTCAAATTCTCGCTGGGTAAGGTCAAAAGAAACACCGTCTACCACAGCGGTATAACTGTCCATATCCAGAACAAGATTTTTATAGGTAATCGTTTGGTGTTCCTGCTCCGGTATCATGGAACTTCTGCGGAGAACAGCTCCGATTTTGCGAACCAATATTGGCATGGAGAATGGCTTTGTAATATAATCGTCAACCTGTAAATCTAAGCCTCGGATTTGTTCCTCCTCTCCGTTTAGAGCAGTTAGCATAATGATAGGAACCTGTGATTGCTTACGGATTAGCTCGCAGACTGTAAATCCATCAATTTTAGGCAACATTATATCCAATAATATCAAGTCAAAATGAGCGGATGAAAACAGTGCAATAGCCTCCATGCCATCACTTGCAATCGTAATTTCATATCCGACTTCTTGCAAAAAATTTCTTAAAAGATCTTGAATATCTAAATCGTCCTCAACAATTAAAATGTGCTGCATAAAACCACCTCCACTGGTATAGTAGCATAAAATTTTGTGATTTGTGTGGAGTTCTAATCATTATTATAGTTTTCTATATGCCAGATTTCAAACCTAAAAACATGAATTATAAACTTCAACCAACCTGCATATAGCAACATTCCACGGGCAAAGTATGAATTATACAATGTAACCAGGTGATATTATATGGCAAAAGTTGAAGATTGTCCCGGTTTTGAAACCTTCGGTGCAGATGTCAAAGCCGCACGAAAGGCAAAGCGTCTTGCACGAAAAACATTGGCAGAAATGGTTGGGATTGAATGGCGGTATCTTGCCAACATTGAAAATCAAGGTGCGATTCCGAGCCTGCCTGTGATGATCCAGTTGATTAAGGTCTGCGGACTTCCCGTAGAGCGGTATTTTAACCCGGAGATCATGCGGGAAGAAAGCGATCAGCGGCAGCGGGTCAGCCACAAGCTGAAGCTCTGTCCTGAACAATACCTGCCGATTATCGAAGGTGCCATAGACGGGGCGCTCAAAATGGAACAGACTGCGAAACAGAAGGAGGACGCATAATCGCGGCCTCCTTCTGGCGTTTCTGTATCATGTTTCCCTGCACTTTTCCAAAAGTTCCCGGCACCTCTGCTGGATTTCTCCGGTTTCTGTCACAGTCAGTTCACGCTCGTTTCCGGTAATTTTATCTTCCAGAAAGTTAGCGTATGTACTCAACAAAGCGTTCCGTAAATCCTCCGGGGTTTTCTGTATCTCGGCGCTGTACCAGTCATTCCGGTGGGGCTCCCATGCCATCAATGTATAACCGAGGCTGGTCTGAACCACCTCATACAAAGGGTCATCATCCAGATATGCCTGAAACACTTTCAAAACCTTTTCAAAGGTCAGCATTTCCCGCACCTCCCATTCAGCTGCAAATCAGTTCCCTGATTAAAATTTCCTCAATCTGTGCCGTTAATGTGTTCATCAGCCCCACCCAACGCATAGGGTCACAGGCTTTCAGTTCTTCCGTGACACCCGCAACTTCCATCATGTGAGGCAACATGGTTTCCACACGCCCCTGTGCTGTCCGCTCAATCTCTAACAGGTGTGGATACAGCTTCTCGCTCATCAGCAGATGGTTGTAGAGAATGGGGCGATGTTCCTTTAGGTAGGATTTTCGCATTCTGCCGTACTTGCCGATAGAAGTTTCCGGCTGTTCAGAAAGTTTTAGGTTGGGTATATCATAATCTCCACAACGAATGTAAGTCAACTTACTCATATTCATTCTCCTTTGCTTCGTGATGATTAGACTGCTGCGCTGGCTGCTATGCTGCCTTTGCGTGGTTCTTCTTTCGGCAGCTGTCCGACAGTAGAAAAAACGCCTTTTTTCATATCCTCAGCCCGGATCAGGGCTTTCTTAGCGTCCATTTCCGCTTTTTTCTTCGCCTTGATTTTGTCCTCATACCGTTTCTGTGCGCCGCTGGCTTTCCGCTTCAAATAATTCTGATGAAGCCTGTCCTTGCGTTCTTCTTTTTTCCGCAGTTCTTCCTGTTCCTCCGGGGTTAAAGGAACCGGCTGTAAGGATGGTGGGATATAGCGTCCTAAAAAATTGAAGTAGATTTCAATTTCCTGCGTGGTGTCCTGACTGCCTTTTCGGGCGCGTTCGTGGACAAGGATTTTCTCTACAAACTCATTGAGCATGGTGTTTGTCAGCGTGTCAAAATTCTCGTATTTATCAATCAGGGCTATAAATTTCTCCGCTGATTTCTGGCTTTGCTCGTAGCCGGTAACAGCCTTTTCCAGCTCCGCAATTTCAATCTCAAGTGCGTCCTGCTCTTTGGCATACTGTGCATCAAGTGCCCTATATCGTGCATCCGGCAGCTTGCCGAGGGCATTGTCCTCATAGATTTTGCAAATCAGTTTTTCCAGTTCTCCGGCTCTCTTTTGAGCAGCGGCCAGACGCCTGCGCTTTTTCGATATATCGGCACTCTGTTGAGCAACCTGCGTCTCTTGAACGGTGTGAATAAATTCCGTCCGGCCATTTCTGGAATACTCCGCGATGGCCCGGAGCGTGTCAGAAACCAATGTCAGAACAGCACTCTCATTGATACGGTGTTGTGTAGGGCATAGTGTCCCACACGGAACTTTGGTATAATTGGAACAGGTATATTGAGAAATCCGCTTGCCATTGTTGGTGCGGTGGACATACATCTTGCCGCCGCAATCGGCACAATAGAGCAAGCCTGTGAGGGGAGCCGCTTCGCCCCAGCCGTTTGGATAACGCCGTACATTGCTGCGGATTTTCTGCGCCAAATCAAAGGTCTGCTGGTCGATAATGGCTTCATGGGTATTCTCAAAGATCGTCCATTCGTCCTCAGAAACATAGTGGCTTTTCTTGTCCTTAAAGTGCTTGCGGGTCTTGAAATTGATGGTATGCCCTAAATACTCTCGTTTTTTCAAAATGTTCACGATGGTAGATGATCCCCATCCATATGGGTCTTTGACCGGCTTTGAACGGTTCACACCCTCGTTGAAGCGGGCAAGGTGTACGACAGGAATTTCAATCCGGTCTGTGGATAATTTGCAGGCGATCTGGTAAGGCCCATATCCCTCCAGCGTGAGGGAGAAGATACGGCGTACCACTTCGGCAGCTTCCTCATCTACCAGCCAATGCTCCCGTTTTTCGTCCCATAAGTAGCCGTAAATCACAGTGCCGGTCAGGTGCTTGCCACTCATGCCTTTTGACTTAAACACAGAGCGGATTTTCCGGCTGGTATCACGGGCGTAAAATTCATTCATAATGTTGCGGAACGGGGTAAAATCGTCATCGCCTTTCAGACTGTCCACACCGTCGTTGATGGCAATCAGACGAACGCCTCGCTGCCGCAAAACCTCCATAACTTGACCGACCTTCAGATAGTCGCGTCCTAATCGGCTCATGTCCTTGATGACGATTGCCTCTACACGCCCTGCCTCCACTTCCTCCATCATCGCCAAAAATCCGGGGCGGTCAAAACGGGTGCCTGAGATACCATCATCGGTAAAGTGCGTAGGGTTGGGCAGCCCATTCCGGCGGGCAAAATCCTCTAACATCTGTTTTTGGTTGGATATGGAGTTGCTCTCGCCCTGTAACTCATCGTCCCGGCTCAAGCGCTCGTACAGTGGGGTAATTTTTTCATTTCTCATGGCTGTACCTCCTGAAACAAAAATGCTCTAAGTGATTGCTTCACTAACCATGACAAAATCATGATTAAGAAGTCACTTAGAGCATATATCACCCGCCGCAAGTTTGTATTTTTTGTACTGCTTGACCGCGAAATGCTCCGGGTCTTTTTCTTCCAGACGTTCAAACATGAGGTCAACCGGGTTCTGGAAGTCCTCGTCGTCCTCGCGGGCTTCCGACGCATTTATCATTTCAAGCAGCGTCGTGAAGTTCTTTTCCTCGTCCGGGGCTTCGTACCAGATATAGCCGATTAGCGCGGTGTAGTAGAGCTTTTCCGCTTTCACCCAAAAATCCTCGCCGGATTTCTCCCCGTCGCCTTTGGTGTTGGCGATAATGGTATTGACTAACTTCAAAATATCCTTTTCGCTCCGCAGATAGGCAAAGGGATTGTATTTCATGGATTTCTTGAAGTTAATCGTATTCAGCACTTTTATCCGATAGCCGCCCCGCTGTAAGAGCTTCCCGCACTCGATTAAGACGGTGCCTTTCGGGTCTGTGACAACATAGCTGCTGTGCATTTGCATGAGCGACGGTTTGACAAAAAACCTTGTCTTGCCGCTGCCGGAACCGCCGATTACAAGGATATTTTTGTTCCTTGCATACTTTGGCTGCTTCGGGCGGCTGTTCATGGTGAGCCGTTCCGTCTGTGTGAGGGGGATATTGTTCTCAAATACCGGGTCTGTGTACGGCTTTATGTCCTCGGCTGTCCCCCAACGTGCAGAGCCGTATTCCATGCCTTTCCGGTACTTCTTCGCGTTCTTGCCCTTGACGTAGATAATCAGCCGGACAATGACCGCCCCTGCAATGCCGATAAGCAAATCGACGGGGTGAAAACTCGGCGCGATACTGGAAAAGGCGGCGGTAAAACCGTCCCCAAGATGTAGCAGCTTTGCGCTTGCGTCCGCGCCGAGGGAAAGCCGGACAGCCGCGCCCACTTTATCAAAGAGCCAGACAAAGAGCAGATAGGGGAGATTGAGGATAAGCAGCTTCTTGATTTCCGGCTTCATAATTCCCGCCCCCTGTCTTTGTTTTTTACTTTCTCTCGCTGTGCGTTTCTGCCCTGTGCGGCTTCTTTAAGGCTTGTCAGCAGCTTTCGGATAGAGGGCTTCCTGTCCTGTGTCAGCTTCTTTGCGGAAAACTCCTTAAAGGCTGCGGTCAGCACGTCCGCGTCCCGCCCCTTGAAGAAAACAAGATAGCGGGGCGGGCTTTCCGTCGTGTCCTTTTTCAGCGCGAAGTCGATACCGTACTTTTTCGCCGTACTCTCAAAGGCTTTGATATTGTCTTTTGTAATCTCAATGTTGGAAACGCCCGCGTTCTGCTTCATAAGCTGCTTTAAGCTCTGCTTGCCCTGTGGCTGTTTCGTAAGCTGCTTTTTGCCCTTTGACAGAATGGCTTTCATTGCCTTTTGGAGCGTCTGCGCGGTCAGCTTCCCGGTCTTGATGTAAAGGGCTATGGTCTTTTCGTTTACTTCGTCCTGCAATTTCTCGCGTCCTCCTTTCGCGTTTCTTTATGGGGCGGCGGTCAGATACGCACCCGCAGCCCATTCAAATCCTCGGCTCTGATACCCACAAGATACCAGTTGTCGCCATACTCAATCCGGGTAGGCTTCCACTTGCCCCGCACGAACACGTCAAAGCACTCCCCGCAATGCAGCCCGCCATAGTAAGTATTGAGGTCAAAGCGAATGTCGTAACGGTCAGTGCGCTCGTCAAATACCAATGCTCCTGTTCTCTGTGCCATAATAAAATCCTCCTTTTGTTGTTTACAGGCTTTCGCCCGGTTTGAATGAATAGGGGTCGTGCGGCTCCTGTGGCGCAAGTGCGCCGCTTGCCATGTCATGGGCGACAAGGGAAGTGTAATAGTTGCCGATTGTGGACGGGGCATTGAAAAGGGCTGCTTTCAGATATTGCTTGATGTTGCGGATTTTGGTTGTGTTCTCCCGCATACAGTCAAGCACAAAGCGGATATGCTCGCCGTCCAGTTTCATAAACTTTGACTTCACAAGCTCTGCCGGGTAGTCGTCCCCCGCAATCCGCACCCGCTTTCTGGCGGTGCATACCGTTTCAAGCATGAGGTCTACAATCTCGTCAAGCCTGTCCCCGTCAAATTTCATGTCCTGTTTGAGAATGTCGTAGTCGATATTGTCCTTGATGATTTCCCGGTATATCTCTACTGCGCTCTGTGCTGCCGCTTCCGTTCCTTTCCGTTCCGGCGGCGTAGCCGCTCCCCCGCAAGGTGAGGGGTTAGGGGAAAGGATAGGAATGGAATGGGTACTTGATAAATCCGTATTTGATTTTTCTTTTTTTGGTAAGTCAGTTCTTTGTATATCTTTATTTAATTGCGTTGGATTTTCCAACGTAGGTTTTTCCAATGTTGGTTTTCCCTGTGTTGGATTATCCAATGTTGGATTTTCCAATGTAGGTAAATCCGGCGTAGGCGGCTGCGGCTGCTCGAATATCACATAGTCCGCGCCCCGCAAGCGTCCTTTCTCGTCGCGCTCCCTTGAACGGACGATATACCCGGCGCGTTCAAGCTCCCGTATGGCTTCGCGGATAGCGTCTATCTTCTCCCGGTTGATAAGGGATAAGCCTTTCAAGGTGTAGTCCCAATCTTCGGGGAGTGACAGCATTTGCGACAACAGCCCCTTTGCCTTTAGAGAAAGCTCCTTGTTGCGTAGGTGGTGGTTGCTCATTACGGTGTAGCCCTTGTTTCGTTCCACCCGGAAAACTGCCATAGTAAATCACTCCTTTTGCTGTGGATTTGTTACGCAGTAGAAGCGCGGTTTCGGGGGATAAGGTATAAATCCCTTGCCGCGTCAGATACGCGCCCGGAAAGCCGCTTGTAGCAAGGCTTTTTCTGCCCCTACTGCGTAACAAAGGGCATGAAAAAAGCGGCGTTCCTGTTCTCCCTGTGTAGAGAGTGGGAAACGCCGCTTTTGCGTCGTATTCAGTTTTTAGTACAATACCCGGCTTGTCCGTCGCTCGAAAAACCTTGATTTTCCAGTGTTTTCAAAAGTATCGTTATCTAACGTCAGCTTTTGACCGACCAGATTTTAAAAGAATGATGGCGGACATTGAAAATGGAAATGTAAATTGTGTCGTTGTAAAAGATTTATCCAGATTTGGACGAGATTATATTGAAGCCGGGCGGTTCATTCAAAAGACCTTCCCGGCTTTTTCTGTGCGTTTCATTGCGATCACAGATCATTACGATAGTTTGACTGCGGATCAGAGTACCACATCTCTTGTGATTCCGGTTAAAAACTTTGTGAATGATTCCTACTGTCAGGATATTTCAGAAAAGGTAAAATCACATCAGAGAGTAAAACGGGAGAAAGGAAAATTTATCGGTGCATTTGCAGTCTATGGATATCAGAAAGACCATGAAGATAAAAATAAGCTGGTCATAGATGAATATGCGGCAAAGATTGTAAAAAATATTTTCACATGGAAACTGGATGGTATGAGCAATCTTGCCATTGCAAACCGACTGAATGAGAATGGAATTTTCTCTCCATTGGAATATAAGAAATCTTACGGAGAGCATTATTCCACAGGTTTTCAAGCCGGAATTGTATCAAAATGGTCTGCGGTGGCGGTAAAGCGTATTTTAACCAATGAAATTTACACCGGAATGATGGTACAGGGAAAACGGGAGAAAGTCAATTATAAGGTAGATAAGATTTTAGAAAAGCCGGAGTCAGAGTGGTTTAAGGTGGAAGGCACACATGAGGCAATCATTTCCAAAGAGGATTACCAAAATGTACAGCGGCTTTTAAAAGTCGATACCAGAGCCGGGAAGGGAAAAGAAAAAGCGCACATGTTTTCGGGACTTCTGTTTTGCGGAGACTGTAAAGAACCTATGGTACGCCGAATAAACAGATATAAGGGGACGGAAAAAATATATTATATCTGTTCTACGAGAAATCGGAGTGAGGGATGCAGCAGGCATAGTATTCCGGAAACAGACTTAAAAAGAGTTGTGTTTCAGATTATCCGGTCACAGGTTACACTTCTGATGGACGTAAACCGACAGATGCAGTATCTCCAGACAAAGGAAATGAACTTTGAGGATGTGGTCGGATTTGATAAAGAGATTACTCGATTAAGGAATGAGCAGGAAAAATATCTGGAGCTGCGGGCGGGACTTTATGAAGATTTGAAAACGGGAATCATCACACAGACAGACTTTAAGAATTTTAGCAAAATCTATGAAAAGCAGTATATAGAAACAGAGAAGGCATTGACAAGACAGGAGGATATGTTAAAGAAACTGTTTTACAATGGAGTGCAGTCCGGTGTGAAGCTGGAACGCTTGAAAGAAACGATGCAGATTGCCACATTAGACAGGGATACCCTATTAGCCTTTGTAGACAGGATAGAAGTATATGAGGAGAAAAAGGTATCGGTACAGTTTTGTTATCAGGAAGAAATGGAAAAGATGCTAGTGTTGTCGGAGTTTCTTTCTTCACAATCAGAAGTAGTGAAGGAGGTGATCTAAATGGCAAGAACATCCAAACGTAAGGTTCGGTTAGAAAGCCAATCACTGCAAGAAAATGTATCGGTGAAAACATACATGGCAGGTATTTATGCAAGATTATCTGTGGATAATCATGACGGGAAAGAAATCTCCATTGAAACGCAGATTGAGATGGCAAAAGAATATTTGAAATCCCATACAGAGATTACACTGTATGATTGCTATTCAGATTTGGGAGCTACCGGGACAAATTTTCAGCGGAGTGATTTTGAACGGTTGATGCAAGATGTGAGAGATGGATTGATAAACTGTATCATTGTAAAAGATTTTTCCCGGTTTGGAAGAAATTATATTGAGACAGGAAATTTTGTAGAGAAGATTTTTCCATTTTTAGGTGTTCGTTTTATTGCCATTACAGATCAGTATGACAGCATCAAACAGGCGGACTGCAACGAAGCGCTTTCCATGCATTTGAAAAATATTGCCAATGAACTGTATGCAAGGGACATTGCAGAAAAGGTCACAGCAAGTAAACAGGCAAAGATGAAACAGGGAGAATATCTGGGGAGTATTCCGCCGTATGGTTTTCAAATCGAAAAGATAGACGGAAAACGGACTTTAGTGTCGGAACCTGTGACCAGTGAGATTGTCAGGGAGATCTTTAACCGGTATGCTTCTGGGGAGACATTTGTATCTCTTGTAAAATGGCTGTATAGACAAAAGATTCATCGCCCAAGTGATTATAAAAAATACAAAACGGTTTATCAGCAGGAGGGGCAGCAGTTAAGACAGTGGGAAAGAGAATCTATCCGGTTTCTATTAACCAACGATGCCTACATAGGGAATCTTGTGCAATCCGGAAAGCACATGAAAGAACAGATTACAGCGGAACACACACATGAACCTTTGGTTTCGGAAGAAGTATTTTATCGGGTATGGGAAAGGATAGAAGGAAATATTAAAATACAAAACCGCAGACCACTTAGAAAGGATACGATGGAAGATATTTTCCGTGGGGTTTTGTATTGCGGTGAGTGCGGGCATAAGTTAAGCCGTATGGTGACGGAGAGAAAGGCTTCTTATAAAGAAGTAAAAACATTTGTATTTTATAGCTGTCCGAATAGCAAACGGATTGATGAAGAAAAATGTGAAAACGAACAGATTACATTTCTTCAGATTCAGAAAGTGATCCTTCATCTGCTGAAAAAAGAGTTTCTTTTAAGCAGTACACAGATGAAAAAACTGATGGAATTTAATAAAGAGGCAGGAGAAAAACGAAAAGAACAGATACAGAAAGCACAGGATGAACTGCAAAAATCGGTGGATGGTGCTGACAGGAAGATCAGTTCCTATTATCTGGAGTATCGAAACGGGAGCATTTCACAGGCACAATTTCTGGAAACAAAGAAGAAACTGGAAGAAAAAAAGGAACAGGATCGGCAGGCATTACGTGATTTACATACAGAGTATTCTTCCATTGACAGAATGGTAGATAAGCAGAATCAATTTCTCCGTACTATTTTGAAATACAAAAGCTGTGCCGAACTAAATGCGGAATTGGTGCAAAACCTGATAGAGAAAATTTATGTGTATCGTGGAAAACGGGTAGAAATCATTTGGAAGTGGAATGATGAGTTTGCGAAGGTGATGGGAGGAACTGACGATGAAAAATAGACTGAAGATAGCAATGTATCTGCGATTGTCCAAGGAAGATGACTGGAATGCACAGGAGAGTAACAGTATTTCTTATCAGCGTTTGTTGTTAAGAGGATATATTGAGCGAAATTTTGAAAATTATGAGATTTTAGAATTTGTGGATGATGGTTACAGCGGAACCAGTATGGACAGACCTGCAATGCAGGAATTATTAGCCGCTGCCCGGCAGAAAAAAGTAGATTGTATTATCGTAAAAGATTTTTCACGTTTTGCCAGAGACTATGTAGAAACAGGTTTCTATGTAGAGCAGATTTTTCCATTTTTAGGAATCCGTTTTATCTCTGTGAATGACCATTATGATAGTGAAGCTGTCACTAAAAAAACGATTGGGATGAATCTGGCATTTAAAACGCTGGTCAATGATCTCTATTCTAAGGATTTATCGGTAAAGGTAACTTCTTCCCTACATTCTAAAAAAGAACGGGGGATTTACTGCAGCGGGAACTGTCCTTTTGGATATCGCAAAAAAGCAGAGGACAGAAATCAAGTGGAGATTGTAGAAGAGGAGGCGGCAGTTGTCCGGGAAATTTTTCGACTGACATTAGAAGGATATACTTCTGTGGATATTGCAAAGAAGTTTCATAAAGAAAAGGTAAAAACACCTGTGGAATATCTGATAGAGAGAGGAGCAACACACCGGAAGCCAGTTGGCAAGGAATTTTCATGGCAGCATACAACAATCTGCACGATACTGAAAAATCATTTTTATGCAGGAGATATGGTATATGGAAAATATAAGAAGGATAAGGTTGGAGGGAAAAATCACTTAAAGCCAAGAAGTGAATGGAAGATTACTTATAATCATCATGAACCGATCATCGAACGGGAAGTATTTGATGCAGTACAGCAGACGAGGGGGATATCGAAACCTTATCAGCCACAAAAAGCACATATTCTGATAGGAAAGGTTGTATGCGGGGAGTGTGGTAAGGCTTTGCGCTATCGTAAAGCAAAAAATCCTTATTTTTATTGTAATGAACGTTATACGACAGGTGATGAGAATTGTGTGAGCCAAGTCAATGTATTCTTTTTGGAACAGGTTCTTTTAGCTGCTTTGCAAAAGGAAATCCGCAGACAGATGGAATTGGAAGAAGTGTGGAGTCAGTATCAGGAAGTACAAAAAGAGAAGTATCATGTGAAGAGGGATAAGTTGCAAAAATCTCAACAAGCCTTAGATGCTGTGGGAAAAGAACAGATCACACTTTATGAGAGATATGGAAAGCGGGAAATCCAAAGGGAAGAATACATAGAGTTCAGAGAGGAATTGCAGAAAAAGGAAGATTTTATAAAAAGTGAAATCCAAGAGCAGGAGATGCGATTGGCAGAGGTGGAGACAGAGTTTCATGCAGAACTGCCGGATGCTCATATCATTTGGAAAGAATGTAAGATCAATGAACTAAATCAAGAGGTGGTGGATACTTTTATAAAGAAGATAAATGTATGGGATGAACAGCATATGGAGATTATCTGGAACTTTAGTGATGGAAAAGAATAGCTATGGGATAGCAGGGGGAAATGATAGGGAATAAAGTATGATGAAAAGCAAGTCTGAAAACGGCTTGCTTTTTTCTTTACAATGATGTTGGGTGATGTATAATTATAAATAAAGTGAGAAATATGAATTTGTAAAAGTGAGAACTAAATAAAAATTATTAGGGAGAATTTATGAAGTGGCAAGTAGACATGAAAGTAAAGGATTATATTCGTAATTGGAGCGATCAAGAAATTCATACAGAATATAAAGGAGTTACTGCAAATATAAAAATAAAAGATAATAACTGTAAATTAGAACTTGAAGGGGAAGAGAATGTCAAAATTGTATTCCAACTTCTTTGGGAATTGCTGTTTCTTTATGATGGATATTTTTATGAACCAATATCATATGAAATTGATGGGGTTAAAATGGAATGTAAAGAGCTTATTACATTACCATTTTATAAAACAGACAAAATGTGGTATTGTTCAGAATTATTAGGGAGAGCACAAAGAGACCTGTCATCAGAAGTGTTAGAAAAATATGATAAATTTCGTAACACGGGCATTTCAGATAAAAAAATGACAAAATCAGTTGTGAATGCTTTTTACTATTTGAATTCAGAAAATTATGGAAAGATAAATGTAAATCATAGACTATCTTTATTATTGAATATTGCAGATGGTTTCATAATAAACACTTATAAAGAGACAAATAATGTAAAAGGTAGTTATGATATATTTTTTAAGAAAATAGTAAATAGTCAGAAGTTACAACAAGGAATTTCTTTGCTTGGAATAGATGGAGAAAAATATAAGGGGTTATTATCTCAAGAAAGACATACATTTTATCATTATATATATTCAAAAAATAGTTTGGCTGCGTTAATTCATGACTCCGAAGATAAAATTACAGATTATGCAAATTGGTATTTTGTATATGTACTTGAACTTGTAATTAGAGTAAACTTTTTAAAAGTGTCTGGTGTTGTGTTAAATCAGGAAGCTGTGGATTACGCATTAGAGTCGATAAATGATTGGATTATATATGAAAATAATCTTGACAAAGACTGTATAACACATCGTTATCAGATGGCTCAAGAATTGAAACGAATGGGAATTACTATGAAATAGATATTTAGGTTATTAAATTTTATTCAAAAAATGAAATGAGCCTAAATTATTCACGGAACAGTATCTGAAGCGATAACTGTGCCATGAATCTAAAA
>OJWC01000020.1_pt1 | contig 120699 bp, 107 predicted proteins | sample 1600371 | NCBI WGS metagenome assembly OJWC01 (sample SAMN04436876, study PRJEB24849) | human gut metagenome | biome: human gut; feature: NICU; material: stool | host: Homo sapiens | place: USA: Saint Louis, MO | collected 2011-12-01 | reverse complement strand
TTAAACCTAACGCCAACAGCCGTCCGACGGGTGACACCACCGGCTACCTGGCAAATCCGAAGGAGGTGTGAGATGGGAAGTGGATGGCATGAATGGCCGCTGATGATCTTCACGGTCTTTGGGCAGTGCGTGGCAGGCGGGTTTATCGTCCTTGCGCTGGCGCTGTTAAAAGGGAACCTCAATGCTGAACAGCAGCAGCGTTTGGTGTTAAGCATGTTTGGCCTGTGGGTGTTGATGGGCATTGGGTTTATCGCCTCTACGCTGCACCTCGGCTCACCGATGCGCGCGTTCAACTCCCTGAACCGCGTAGGTGCCTCCTCGCTGAGTAACGAGATTGCCAGCGGGGCAATCTTCTTTGCCGTTGGTGGGCTGGGGTGGTTACTGGCAGCGGTGAAAAAGCTGCCGTCAGGGTTACGCGCGTTGTGGCTCATCGTCACCATGGTACTGGGCGTTGTCTTCGTCTGGATGATGGTCCGGGTGTACAACACCATCGATACCGTTCCGACCTGGTATAGCGTCTGGACGCCGATGAGCTTCTTCCTGACTATGTTTATTGGCGGGCCGCTGCTGGGTTATCTGCTGCTGCGTGTGGCTGGCATTAATGGTTGGGCGATGCGCCTGCTGCCCGCGGTCTCGCTGCTGGCGCTGGTAATCAGTACCGTTGTCGCGCTTATGCAGGGAGCAGAGCTGGCGACTATTCACAGCTCTATCCAGCAGGCTTCGGCGCTGGTGCCGGATTACGGTTCGCTGATGGCCTGGCGTGTGGTGCTGCTGACGGCGGCGCTGGTGTGCTGGATTGCCCCTCAGCTTAAAGGTTACTCGCCTGCGCTGCCGTTGCTGTCTCTGGCCTTTGTGCTGGTGCTGGCAGGGGAGTTAATTGGTCGCGGCGTATTTTACGGTCTGCATATGACGGTCGGTATGGCTATCGCCAGCTAATTTCATTTTTCGTTATAAAAAGCCGGGACATAGCGCCCGGCTTTTTCTTTTTTCATTCATGAAATTTTTCGACTGATGTTTCGTTGTAAAAATTCCCGGAAATAAATAAAAACAAATAGATAATTAATATCAGTAGCAGGCTTTGCATTAGCAGGATGAGTTTTTTAAATCGACAAGGCGCATAACATGCGTGACGCCTGAAACGGTAGATTGACTTTGTTTTTGCCAGTGGCATGATGCGCACGAAATCTGAACTTCCTCACGGTTTTTAATCCATGACCACCTATACCCGCCCGGTGCTTTTGTTGCTCTGTGGCCTGCTTTTGCTGACCCTGGCGATCGCGGTGTTAAACACACTCGTCCCGCTATGGCTCGCCCATGAAAACTTACCGACCTGGCAGGTGGGTATGGTTAGCTCGTCCTTTTTTACGGGCAATCTGCTGGGCACCTTATTAACGGGCAGCCTTATTAAGCGCTTTGGTTTTAACCGCAGTTATTATCTGGCGTCGCTGATCTTTGCCGTCGGCTGCGCCGGTTTAGGACTCATGGTCGGCTTCTGGAGCTGGATGGTCTGGCGCTTTATTGCGGGCGTCGGCTGCGCCATGATCTGGGTGGTGGTTGAAAGTGCGCTGATGTGCAGCGGCACGTCCCGTAATCGCGGGCGTCTGCTGGCGGCCTATATGATGGTTTACTACGTCGGTACCGTTCTGGGACAGCTGATGGTCAGCAAACTGCCAACCGACCTGATGAGCGTGCTGCCGTGGGTGACGGGCATGGTGCTCGCGGCGATCCTGCCGCTGCTCTTTACCCGCATTGTGAATCAAAACAGCGAACATCAGGAAGCCACCCACGTCTGGCCGATGCTGAGACTGCGCCAGGCGCGTCTGGGGGTTAACGGCTGCATTATTTCCGGGATTGTGCTGGGCTCGCTCTATGGCCTGATGCCGCTCTATCTTAACCATCAGGGCGTCAGTGATTCCGGGATCGGTTTCTGGATGGCGGTGATGGTCAGCGCGGGGATTGTCGGCCAGTGGCCGATTGGCCGCCTGGCGGACCGCTTTGGTCGTCTGCTGGTGCTGCGCGTTCAGGTCTTCGTGGTCATCATGGGCTGTCTCGCCATGCTCAGCAACGCTGCGATGGCGCCTGCGCTGTTCATTCTGGGGGCTGCGGGCTTTACGCTCTATCCGGTCGCGATGGCCTGGGCCTGTGAGAAAGTTGAGCATCACCAGCTGGTGGCGATGAACCAGGCTTTGTTGCTGAGTTACACCATCGGCAGTTTACTGGGGCCGACGTTTACCGCTATGCTCATGCAAAATTATTCTGATAATCTGCTGTTTATCATGATCGCCAGCGTGTCGTTTATTTATCTGCTAATGCTGCTGCGCAAAGTGGGCGAACATCCAACGCCAGTGGCCCATGCCTGATTTATTAAAAGCCTGTCGATGACAGGCTTTTTTGTCCCTGTCACATATAAGACTTTTACTTATTGTGAGTTTTTACTGCCTGGCGATAATTCCAATGAGTTCTCCCACTAAAAGGCAGCCATCATGTCTACTCGTCGTTTTTCCACTACCGCACTTGCCGTAGTGTTGGCTTTAACGTTTGCAACGGCTCCGGCCATGGCTAATCCTGGAAACGGGAATGGCGGTGGTCACGGAAACGGTGGCGGACAAGGTAATAGCGGCAATCATGGTAACGGGAACTCTGGTAACCATGGTAATAAGCACAATAACGGTCAGGATAACCCTGGGAAATCGGATAAGAGCTTTAAAAACAGCAAAGATGTCGGTAATGACGTGGATGCTCGCGTGAGCTTCGATCATGCCCGCCATCTGGCACTGAATTACGGCTTAACGGGCTATGACTCTCTGCCTCCGGGTATTGCGAAAAACCTCGCGCGCGGTAAGCCACTGCCTCCGGGCATTGCGAAGAAAACCGTGCCAGCCGATATGCTGGGTCAGCTTCCTTCCTATCCGGGCTATGAATGGCGCGTGGTAGGTGACGACCTGGTCTTAATTGCGCTGAGTACGGCGATTGTGACTTCCGTTATTAACGGCGTCTTTAAATAGAATATAAAAAGGCCCGGTTCTCACCGGGCCTTTTCGTTAATACATGACCTTATGGCCATACTGCTCAAGAATACCTTTGACGCGTTCCATCGTCTCTTTTTTCGGCGGCTTCACGCCATCGAGCTTGTACTCTTCACCCATCGCCACCCATTTATGTTTACCCAGCTCGTGATAGGGCAGGAGTTCGATTTTCTCCACGTTACCCATATCCCGGGTAAATTCACCCAGACGATGTGCAGAGTCATCATCATCTGACCAGCCCGGCACCACCACGTAGCGGATCCAGGTCTTGACGCCTTTGTTGGCAATGTATTTGGCAAATTCCAGGGTACGGTGGTTTGAAACGCCAACCAGATTCTGGTGGATCTCATCGTTCATCTGCTTGAGATCGAGCATGACCAGATCGGTCACTTCAAGCAGTTCATCAATAACCGGATCGTAACGGCGCACAAAGCCGTTGGTGTCGAGGCAGGTATGAATGCCTTCTTTGTGGCAAGCGCGGAACCAGTCGCGCACAAATTCAGCCTGAAGAATGGCCTCACCGCCGGATGCCGTCACGCCACCGCCGGACGCGTTCATGAAGTGGCGATAGGTCACCACCTCTTTCATCAGATCTTCAACGGTGACTTCTTTACCGCCATGGGTGTCCCAGGTGTCACGGTTATGGCAGTACAGGCAGCGCATCAGGCAGCCCTGGAAGAAAGTGATAAAGCGGATTCCCGGGCCATCGACGGTGCCACAGGATTCAAAGGAGTGAATGCGACCAATAATTGACATTGCGGTGATATCTCCGAATTTGGCCCATCCGGGGGCCTATGTAGATGCACAGCTCAAAGGCTATGTCGAGTCTGTTTTGGCTGTTATCCATTAAGTATAGATAGCGGACAAAAGAGACTGATGAAGCGAGGGTGTTAAAAAGGCCCCACTTGCGTGGAGCCTTTATTGTACGCTTTTTAACGCGTGATTTCAGTCAATTCCACTTACATTGACTGAGTGAAAGTACGGGTAATAACGTCCTGCTGCTGTTCTTTCGTCAGGGAGTTAAAACGTACTGCGTAGCCAGATACGCGGATGGTCAGCTGAGGATACTTCTCAGGATGTTCCATCGCGTCGAGCAGCATTTCACGGTTCATCACGTTCACGTTCAGGTGCTGACCACCTTCGATGGACGCTTCGTGGTGGAAGTAACCATCCATCAGACCCGCGAGGTTAGTTTTACGCACTTCGTCGTCTTTACCCAGCGCGTTTGGCACGATAGAGAAGGTGTAAGAGATACCATCTTTCGCGTAAGCAAACGGCAGTTTAGCAACGGAGGTCAGAGAGGCAACCGCACCTTTCTGGTCACGACCGTGCATTGGGTTAGCACCTGGGCCGAATGGCGCGCCAGCACGACGACCGTCTGGGGTGTTACCGGTTTTCTTACCATACACAACGTTAGAGGTGATGGTCAGAACAGACTGAGTCGGGATAGCGTTACGATAGGTAGTGAGTTTCTGAATTTTCTTCATGAAACGTTCTACCAGGTCAACCGCCATGTCATCAACGCGAGCGTCGTTGTTACCAAACTGCGGATATTCGCCTTCGATTTCGAAGTCGATAGCCAGACCATCTTCGTCACGAATTGGTTTAACTTTCGCATATTTGATTGCAGACAGGGAGTCAGCAGCAACGGACAGACCTGCGATACCACACGCCATGGTGCGAACGACGTCACGGTCGTGCAGCGCCATCAGAGAGGCTTCGTAGCTGTACTTGTCGTGCATGTAGTGGATAACGTTCAGCGCGGTCACGTACTGTTTAGCCAGCCAGTCCATGAAGTGGTCCATGCGGTCCATGACTTCATCATAGTTCAGCACGTCGCCTTTGATCGGTTCAGACTTAGGACCAACCTGCATTTTCAGTTTTTCATCAACGCCGCCGTTGATTGCGTACAGCATGGTTTTCGCCAGGTTTGCACGCGCACCGAAGAACTGCATTTGCTTACCAACAACCATTGGACTTACGCAGCAAGCGATAGCGTAGTCATCGTTGTTAAAGTCAGGACGCATCAGGTCATCGTTCTCATATTGCAGAGAAGAGGTGTCGATGGACACTTTAGCGGCGAATTTCTTGAAGTTCAGAGGCAGTTTTTCAGACCACAGAACGGTGATGTTCGGCTCCGGAGAAGGACCCATGGTGTACAGGGTGTTCAGGAAGCGGAAGCTGTTTTTGGTTACCAGAGTACGGCCATCTACGCCCATACCGCCGATAGATTCGGTTGCCCAGATTGGGTCACCAGAGAACAGCTCATCATATTCTGGGGTACGCAGGAAGCGAACCATACGCAGTTTCATGACCAGGTGGTCAATCATTTCCTGAGCGTCTTGTTCAGTGATTTTGCCTGCTTTCAGGTCACGTTCGATGTACGCATCCAGGAAGGTGGATACGCGGCCGAAGGACATTGCTGCACCGTTCTGAGACTTAACAGCGGCCAGGTAGCCGAAGTAGGTCCACTGGATAGCTTCCTGAGCGTTGGTAGCAGGACCAGAGATATCGCAGCCGTATTTAGCCGCCATCTCTTTGATCTGACCCAGCGCACGGTGCTGTTCAGCGATCTCTTCACGCAGACGGATAGTCGCTTCCAGGTTTACGCCGTTTTCCAGGTCAGACTGGAGAGAGACGAACTGCGCGTATTTGTCTTTCATCAGGAAGTCGATACCGTACAGCGCAACGCGACGGTAGTCACCGATGATACGGCCACGGCCATAGGCATCTGGCAGACCAGTCAGAACGCCAGATTTACGGCAGTTCAGAATGTCTTTGGTGTAAACATCGAATACGCCCTGGTTATGGGTTTTGCGGTATTCGGTGAAGATTTTTTTCAGCATTGGGTCCAGCTCGCGGTTATACGCTTTGCAGGAACCTTCAACCATTTTGATACCACCGAACGGGATGATTGCGCGTTTCAGTGGTGCTTCAGTTTGCAGACCAACGATTTTCTCAAGGGCTTTGTTGATGTAGCCAGCATCGTGAGAAGTGATGGTAGAAGCAACGGAGGTGTCAAAATCAACTGGCGCGTGAGTGCGGTTTTCCAGTTTAACGCCTTCCATTACGCTGTCCCACAGCTTGGTGGTTGCGTCAGTCGCACCAGCCAGGAAGGATTCGTCACCTTCATACGGGGTATAGTTTTTCTGAATGAAGTCACGGACGTTGACTTCATTCTGCCAGTCACCTTTCGTAAAACCTTCCCAGGCTGTGGCTAACTTTTCATTAAGCTCGGACATGTAACACCTACCTTCTTAAGTGGATTTTTTATTTACTGCCTGAGACAACCATTAATGATGATCGCCGCCACGCAGGTAAATGACCCAGTATGTCAACCCAACTAACAGACCCCCACCGATAATGTTCCCGATAGTGACGGGGATCAGGTTATCAGTAATAAAGTTCATAATAGTCAGGTGTGAAAAACTTTCCGGGGTTGAACCTACAGCAGTCCAGAACTCCGGGCTTGCAAAGTTGCGGATAACAATCCCCATCGGGATCATGAACATATTCGCAATACTGTGCTCAAAGCCGCTGGCAACAAACATCGCAACCGGCAGAACCATAATCATGGCTTTATCCATCAGGCTACGACCAGAGTAGCTCATCCAGACCGCCAGGCAGACCATCAGGTTTGCGAGGATGCCGAGAGCAACGGCTTCGATAAATGTATGGTGCATTTTGTGGTCGGCGGTTTGCAGGACGTTAAGCCCCCAGCCGCCGTTGGCGGTCATGTACTCGCCAGAAAGCCACATCAACAGAACAAAGAGCAGACAGCCAATCAGGTTGCCAACGTAAACGTTGAGCCAGTTGCGCCCCAGTTGACCCCAGGTAATTCTTCCGCTGGCTTTTGCCACCACAATCAGCACCGTTGAGGTGAAGAGGTCGGCGCCGCAGATGACGCAGAGAATCAGGCCCAGTGAGAAGCAAATACCACCAATCAGTTTCGCTATGCCGAAAGGCATCCCGGCTGTGCCGGTGGTGGCTGTGATATAGAAGACGAAAGCGATGGAGATGAACACCCCAGCCGTAATGGCCAGAAAGAACGTCGTCATCGGATGTTTCGTGGCTTTGTAGACACCCGCTTCTTCGGCAACTTTCGCCATCGCAGCGGGGAGTAATAGATCAAAAGGGTTGTCAGCTTTCACACTAACTCTCTCTTTATTAAGTCGGCGACGAGATACTAACAAAGCATTATAGAAGAGAAATTGATATAGATCATATCTCGCCTGGCTTATAGGCCCGCAGTGTGTATGGTTTTACAGCAAAAGCGGAGTAAGTATTTGATTATCCGTATAAAAATAAATTTTAAAAGTTATGAAAAGAGTTGAATTTTTTCCTTCAGCCTCCCGTGGAACAGTTAATTAAAATGGAGTATTTATTATAATTAGTAACAGTAAAGCTCAGGTAAGCGTTTTTATATTTACCCGTGGTTAACTTAATTATTACAATTAAACGTCATTGCGAAAAAATAAAAAAAAAGGGGCAATGAAATTGCCCCGTAATATAGCTCAGGCGATTGAATACGCCTACAGCCATTAATGTTATATGCGCTTATTTTGACCAGTAAGCGGCTTTTGCCTTCTGCAATTTTTCATACGCATTGAGCAGTGACTGATGCGCCGGGAAGGCTTTCAGATCGCTGTCAACCGCTTGCAGGCCGTAGAACGGCTCTTCACCGCTCAGCGCCGCGCTGGCAGCTTCAACGGCATCCGCACCGTACATACGTACAAAGGCGTTCAGATACTGCAATGGCTCGCGGTCGTCTTCCTGAGAGAGCAGGAGCAGCGTTTGCAGGCAACGGTAATAGTTAGTGCGCTCGGCGGAGAAGACAGACTGGTTAAACTCCATCGTCCACTCGGTCCAGGCCAAAGCCTGATCCAGATCGCCGCCCGCCAGCGCCAGCATCGCTTTCAGCTCGCCGATGCGCAGGGTGTACCAGCCGTTATCTTTCCCGGTCGCCAGACCCAGCAGTTCGCGTACGCGGGTGAAATCATCGTGTCCTTCTTCGTCCAGCTGGGCGATCAGGTTCAGATAATCTTCTTTATCCCACTCGCTGCCTGGCAGGGCCAGCAGGGTTTCACGCAGATGTGCGCCCATGCTGTTGTTCGCCAGCCATAAATCTTCTGCCGGATAAATGTCCGACATACCTGGCACAATAATACGGCACGCGTAAACGCCGAGGTGTTCATAGTCGGCAATGTAAACTTCCTGATCTTCCGCCTTGAAGATCGCCATCAGGGTGGCGAACTCTTCTTCCGTCGTACCGGCAAAGCTCCAGTCCACGAACGGATAGTCCGCGTCCTGTTTGAACATATCCCAGGAGATCAAACCGCTGGAGTCGATGAAGTGTGTTTCGAGGTTGGTGTGCTCGGCGACTTCTTCGTCATCAAAAGTTGGCGGAGTAAAGACATCGAGATCTTTCAGGCTACGACCTTGCAGCAGTTCGGTCACGGTACGCTCCAGCGCCACGCCGAAGTCCGGGTGCGCGCCGAAGGAGGCGAAGCAGGTGCCATTTGCCGGGTTGAACAGTACCACGCAGATAACCGGATATTTGCCGCCCAGAGAGCCGTCATAAGCAAAGATTGGGAAACCTTCTGCCTCCAGTTTGGCGATGGATTCCACCACGCCAGGGTAGCGCGCCAGCACGTCAGCCGGGATCTCCGGCAGGCTGATGGATTCAGCAATAATGCGGTTTTTGATGTGACGCTCGAAAACTTCAGACAGCCCCTGCACGCGCGCTTCGTTGCGGGTGTTACCGGCAGACATGCCGTTAGACACATACAGGTTGCCGACGATGTTCATCGGAATATAAACGGTCTGCTCGTCAGACTGACGGGTGAACGGCAGGGCGCAGATCCCACGATCCTCATTGCCGGATTGCAGGTCGATCAACATGCTGCCAGTCAGTTCGTTTTCCGGATCGTAGAACGCGCGCAGGCGGGCATCGAGAATGCCTTCCGGCAGTTCATCGTTTTCGGTCAGCGGGAACCATTTTTCGTTCGGGTAGTGAACGAACGGACCGTTGGCGATGGTTTCGCCCAGCCAGAAGTCGGCGAAGAAATAGTTGGTGGACAGACGCTCAAAATACTCACCCAGCGCGGAGGCCAGCGCCGCTTTTTTAGTCGCGCCTTTACCGTTGGTAAAGCACAGCGCACAGTCTTTGTCGCGAATATGCACGGACCAGACGTGAGGCACCGGATTCAGCCAGGAGGCTTCTTCGATATTAAAGCCCAGGTCGGTCAGTTTCTGCTGGAAGCGAGCGATGGAATCTTCCAGAGCGGCGTCTTTGCCGGGGATAAACGTTTGAGTCATGGCGTTCACTTTTATCGTACGTAAAGCGCGCAATGATACGGGTTTTGCGTGACGGGTGCTATCTCCGGCGAAAATAAATGGCTGAGCTATGCTTATAAGCAGTAACCTACTGTTAAGGCATAGAAAAATGAAAGCATTTGATCTCCAGCGGATGGCGTTTGATAAAGTCCCTCCTGAGTTTTTAGGCGAAGTGGCGCTGCGCAGCCTGTACACCTTTGTACTGGTTTTCCTGTTTCTGAAAATCACCGGACGTCGCGGCGTGCGGCAGATGTCGCTGTTTGAAGTGCTGATCATCCTGACGCTGGGGTCGGCGGCAGGGGACGTTGCCTTTTATGACGATGTGCCGATGGTGCCGGTCTTTATCGTCTTCGTGACGCTTGCGCTGCTGTACCGGTTGGTCATGTGGCTGATGTCGAAGAGCGAAAAGCTGGAAGACCTGCTTGAAGGGAAGCCGGTGGTCATTGTTGAAGACGGACAGCTGGCCTGGGAGAATGTGCAAAGCGCCAATATGACGGAGTTTGAGTTCTTTATGGAGCTTCGCATAAGCAGCGTTGAACAGCTGGGGCAGGTGCGTCTGGCGATTATGGAAACGAACGGTCAAATCAGCGTCTATTACTATCCCGACGATGAGGTGAAGCCCGGCCTGTGCATCCTGCCGGATATGCTCATCGAGCGATACAAAACTGTACCTGAAGCGGGCGAGTATGCCTGCATAAAATGTAGTCATGTGGTGGTTATGCAGGCGGGCGATCATCAATTATGCCCCCGCTGTACGAATCCAGAATGGACGAAGGTTAGCCGGGCTAAACGCATCACCTGACAGCGATTTTGTCGGTTTTGTGACAACGGTACGGCAGATTGTATTGTGTGACGAGGGGCACATTTCTTCGGCCATCAGTTTTAGACATTGCGGCGCGTGTCACTGAATGATAAAACCGATATCCACAGTTATAACTTATGGCTTTTAGCGTGGTGAGGGGAAATGGCTCAAGTCTTTAATTTCAGTTCAGGTCCGGCAATGTTACCGGCAGACGTGCTCAAACAGGCTCAACAGGAGCTGTGTGACTGGAACGGTCTGGGTACGTCGGTGATGGAAGTCAGCCACCGGGGTAAAGCGTTTATTCAGGTGGCGGAAGAGGCAGAAAAGGATTTTCGCGATCTGCTGAACATTCCCTCGAACTACAAAGTATTGTTCTGTCACGGCGGTGGACGCGGCCAGTTTGCGGGTATCCCGCTCAATCTGCTGGGCGACAAAACCACCGCTGATTACGTTGATGCCGGCTACTGGGCGGCCAGTGCGGTAAAAGAAGCGCACAAATATTGCACGCCGAATGTCATCGATGCCAAAGTGACCGTTGACGGTCTGCGCGCCGTGAAGCCGATGAGCGAGTGGCAGCTTTCTGATAACGCCGCATATCTTCACTACTGCCCGAACGAAACCATCGACGGTATTGCCATTCACGAAGAGCCAGACTTTGGCGAAAATGTCATTGTGACGGCGGATCTCTCTTCAACCATTCTGTCCACCCCGCTGGATGTCAGCCGCTACGGCGTCATCTACGCGGGTGCCCAGAAAAACATCGGTCCTGCGGGTCTTACTATTGTTATCGTGCGTGAAGACCTGCTGGGGAAAGCCCATAAGTCTTGCCCGTCAATTCTGGATTACACCGTCCTGAACGACAACGATTCCATGTTCAACACCCCGCCAACGTTTGCCTGGTATCTCTCCGGCCTGGTCTTCAAATGGCTGAAGCAAAAAGGCGGCGTGGCGCAGATGGATAAGATCAATCAGCAAAAAGCTGAACTGCTGTACGGCGTGATCGACAAGAGCGATTTCTACCGTAACGATGTCGCCAAAACTAACCGTTCACGCATGAACGTGCCGTTCCAGCTGGCGGACAGCAATCTGGATAATGTGTTCCTGGAAGAGTCCTTCGCGGCGGGTCTGCATGCGCTGAAAGGTCACCGTGTGGTAGGCGGGATGCGCGCCTCCATCTATAACGCCATGCCGCTGGAAGGCGTTAAAGCCCTGACTGATTTCATGATCGACTTCGAACGTCGTCACGGTTAATTGGCTGTTTTTCACCCCCGCAGCGTTCCTGCGGGGTTTTTATTATGTTGAGTTGAGAGTTGAGTTTCATGGAATCCCTGACGTTACAACCTATCGCGCGGGTAGATGGCACCATTAATCTGCCTGGTTCAAAAAGTGTCTCGAACCGCGCTCTGCTGCTGGCAGCTCTGGCAAACGGCACCACCGTCCTCACTAATCTGCTGGACAGCGATGACGTGCGCCATATGCTCAATGCACTGAAAGCGTTGGGCGTTCAGTACGCGCTGTCTGACGATCGTACCCGTTGTGAAGTCACCGGTAACGGCGGCGCGTTACATTCTGCTGAAGCGCTGGAGCTTTTCCTGGGTAACGCCGGTACCGCGATGCGTCCTCTGGCCGCTGCGCTGTGTCTGGGGAGTAACGATATTGTGCTGACCGGTGAGCCGCGAATGAAAGAGCGTCCGATCGGCCATCTGGTGGATGCCCTGCGTCAGGGCGGCGCGCAGATTGATTATCTTGAGCAGGAAAATTACCCGCCCCTGCGTCTGCGCGGGGGATTCACTGGCGGGAATGTTGAGGTTGACGGTAGCGTTTCCAGCCAGTTCCTGACTGCGCTGCTGATGACCGCACCGCTGGCACCACAGGACACCGTCATCAGCATTAAAGGCGACCTGGTTTCTAAGCCGTACATTGATATCACCCTGCACCTGATGAACACCTTTGGCGTTGAGGTGGAAAACCAGTCTTACCAGCGTTTCGTGGTGCGCGGAGCGCAGCAGTATCAGTCCCCAGGCCACTACCTGGTTGAAGGCGATGCTTCATCCGCCTCCTATTTCCTTGCCGCAGGTGCGATTAAAGGCGGTACGGTAAAAGTGACGGGCATTGGCCGCAACAGCGTGCAGGGCGATATCCGTTTTGCTGACGTGCTGGAAAAAATGGGCGCGGTGGTGACCTGGGGCGATGACTTCATCTCCTGCACCCACGGTGAGCTGAACGCCATCGATATGGATATGAACCATATTCCGGATGCGGCGATGACCATTGCCACCGCTGCGCTGTTTGCGAAAGGCACCACCACGCTGCGAAACATTTACAACTGGCGTGTGAAAGAGACGGACCGCCTGTTCGCGATGGCAACCGAGCTGCGTAAAGTAGGGGCGGAGGTAGAAGAGGGCGAAGACTACATTCGCGTCACGCCGCCGGCAAAACTGCAATTTGCAGAAATTGGCACCTACAACGATCACCGCATGGCGATGTGTTTCTCGCTGGTGGCGTTGTCCGATACGCCAGTTACTATCCTTGATCCGAAGTGTACGGCAAAAACGTTCCCGGACTACTTCGAACAGCTGGCGCGCATTAGCACCCTGGCCTGATTATCATATGCCGCATCACCTGATGCGGCATTTCCTTACGCTTTCTGACACTCATCCTCTTTCATTTCTTCTACACTCTGCTTCAATCATTCCGTAATTTGCACGCAAAGGTAACAGTTGCGCACGTTGGCGCGTATAATGCGCGGCGTTCATGTAAACGGTATGCCTTAATTAAGGAGAAAAAGATGACGGCAATTGCCCCGGTAATCACCATTGATGGGCCAAGTGGCGCAGGGAAAGGTACTCTGTGCAAAGCGATGGCGGAAGCATTGCAATGGCATCTTTTAGATTCGGGAGCAATCTATCGCGTGCTGGCGCTGGCTGCGCTGCACCATCATGTGGATGTGGCGTCTGAAGAAGCGCTGGTACCGCTGGCTGCGCATCTGGATGTGCGTTTTGTCTCGACCGATGGCAACCTTGAAGTGATCCTGGAAGGGGAAGATGTCAGCGGTGAAATCCGTACCCAGGAAGTGGCCAATGCGGCCTCTCAGGTGGCGGCTTTCCCACGCGTTCGTGAAGCGCTGTTACGCCGCCAGCGCGGTTTCCGTGAAGCGCCGGGGCTGATCGCCGACGGCCGCGACATGGGAACCGTGGTATTCCCTGATGCGCCAGTGAAAATTTTCCTTGACGCCTCTTCAGAAGAACGTGCTCAACGCCGCATGCTTCAGTTGCAGGAAAAGGGGTTTAGTGTTAACTTTGATCGCCTTTTATCTGAGATAAAAGAGCGCGATGACCGCGATCGTAACCGCGCCGTCGCTCCACTTGTTCCCGCGCAAGACGCATTAGTGCTGGATTCAACCAGTTTAACTATTGAGCAAGTGATTGAAAAAGCGCTACAATATGCGCGCCAAAAACTGGCACTCGCGTAATCGCGACCGATTTAGCAGTACCCCCGCTGCAAGGGATTGACGGCGGGTATGTGAAACAACCCCATCCGGCACGGAGCCAGGTGGACGTTAATATTAACCTGAAGATTAAACATGACTGAATCTTTTGCTCAACTGTTTGAAGAATCCTTAAAAGAAATCGAAACCCGTCCGGGTTCCATCGTTCGTGGCGTTGTTGTTGCTATCGACAAAGACGTTGTACTGGTTGACGCCGGTCTGAAATCTGAGTCTGCCATCCCGGCTGAGCAGTTCAAAAACGCCCAGGGCGAGCTGGAAATCCAGGTAGGTGACGAAGTTGACGTTGCTCTGGACGCAGTAGAAGACGGCTTCGGCGAAACCCTGCTGTCTCGTGAGAAAGCTAAACGTCACGAAGCATGGATCACGCTGGAAAAAGCTTACGAAGAAGCTGAAACTGTGGTCGGTGTTATCAACGGCAAAGTTAAAGGTGGCTTCACTGTTGAGCTGAATGGTATTCGTGCGTTCCTGCCAGGTTCTCTGGTAGACGTTCGTCCAGTCCGTGACACCCTGCACCTCGAAGGCAAAGAGCTTGAGTTCAAAGTAATCAAGCTGGACCAGAAGCGTAACAACGTTGTTGTTTCCCGTCGTGCCGTTATCGAATCCGAAAACAGCGCAGAACGCGATCAGCTGCTGGAAAACCTGCAGGAAGGCATGGAAGTCAAAGGTATCGTTAAGAACCTCACTGACTACGGCGCATTCGTTGACCTGGGCGGCGTTGATGGCCTGCTGCACATCACCGACATGGCGTGGAAACGCGTTAAGCACCCAAGCGAAATCGTGAACGTGGGCGACGAAATCACTGTTAAAGTGCTGAAGTTCGACCGCGAGCGTACTCGTGTATCCCTCGGCCTGAAACAGCTGGGCGAAGATCCATGGGTAGCTATCGCTAAGCGTTACCCAGAAGGTACTAAACTGACTGGTCGCGTTACCAACCTGACTGACTACGGCTGCTTCGTTGAAATCGAAGAAGGCGTTGAAGGTCTGGTGCACGTTTCCGAAATGGACTGGACCAACAAAAACATCCACCCATCCAAAGTTGTTAACGTTGGTGATGTAGTGGAAGTGATGGTTCTGGATATCGACGAAGAACGTCGTCGTATCTCCCTGGGCCTGAAGCAGTGCAAAAACAACCCATGGCAGCAGTTCGCGGAAACCCACAACAAGGGCGACCGTGTTGAAGGTAAAATCAAGTCTATCACTGACTTCGGTATCTTCATCGGCCTGGACGGCGGCATCGATGGCCTGGTTCACCTGTCTGACATCTCCTGGAACGTTGCAGGCGAAGAAGCAGTTCGTGAATACAAAAAAGGCGACGAAATCGCAGCAGTTGTTCTGCAAGTTGACGCAGAGCGTGAGCGTATCTCCCTGGGCGTTAAACAGCTCGCAGAAGATCCGTTCAACAACTGGGTTGCACTGAACAAGAAAGGCGCAATCGTAAACGGTAAAGTGACTGCTGTTGACGCTAAAGGCGCAACCGTAGAACTGGCTGACGGCGTTGAAGGTTACCTGCGCGCTTCCGAAGCTTCACGTGACCGCGTTGAAGATGCAACTCTGGTTCTGAGCGTTGGTGACGACGTTGAAGCTAAGTTCACCGGTGTTGACCGTAAGAACCGTGCAATCAGCCTGTCTGTTCGTGCTAAAGACGAAGCTGATGAGAAAGATGCAATCGCAACTGTGAACAAACAGGAAGATGCAAACTTCTCTAACAACGCAATGGCTGAAGCTTTCAAAGCAGCTAAAGGCGAGTAAGTTCAGGTTCGCACCATCATTTGAGCTGTAACGCATTTACAGCGCGAGGATGGAGAGCAGACTTGACAGATTGCAGGATTCGTCCTGTAATCAATAACAAAGGGCGGCTACGGCCGCCCTTGTTTAATAAGCTGTTCAGCTAATGGGTTTGAAAGGAACCGGAGGAATCATGACCAAGTCAGAATTGATTGAAAGACTTGCCAGTCAGCAACCGCATATCCCTGCTAAGGCTGTGGAAGATGCCGTTAAAGAGATGCTGGAGCATATGGCTACCACTCTTGCCCAGGGCGAGCGCATTGAAATCCGCGGTTTCGGTAGTTTTTCCCTGCACTATCGTGCACCACGTACCGGGCGTAACCCGAAGACTGGCGATAAAGTGGAGCTGGAAGGAAAGTATGTTCCGCACTTTAAGCCGGGTAAAGAACTGCGCGATCGCGCCAATATTTACGGTAACTGAGTTTAATCATTAGGGTTAAACTGAGTTTAAAGGAAGCACCTTAGGGTGCTTTTTTTGTATCCCGCCCCTGCATTTCTGAATACGCGCCGCATATTCATTTCCTCTTTGCTGTAAACACTTAAAAACGTTGCAGCGCCCGCTGTAAATCACGCCTTTTCTGTCTGACGACGCATCAGTCCCGCCGCATAATCGCCTGAAACATGGAGGTGAAGATGGGGATCCACGTCATCAGTATGTGCGCCATTCTGGCCATAATCCCGCTCTATTGGTTACCCGATTTGCCAGATTTGCATATTGTCTGGTTGCTGATTGCCGCAGGAGTTGCGTTATCCGTACAGCAGAGAAAATGGCTCAGGTTTTCAGGCCTGGCATTGCTTTTTATGTGCTGGGGGATCCTGGCCGCTCAGGAAAGCGTATGGCCGATGAACCATTTAACGCAAGCACCGCAGCAGGCCGAGGTGGTCATTACCGCAACGGACGGCGCAACGATGCATCAGGGAAGGATTGTCAGCCTCAATGGAAAACGCGTGTGGGCTGCCATGGGCGTGGCGCTGTATGGCAACTATCTGCCGCAAAACGTCTGCGTGGGTCAACGCTGGGCAATGACCCTGCGGCTCAGGGCGGTACACGGAGAACTCAACGATGGCGGCTATGATTCACAGAAAAATGCCTTTGCCCGACACCAGACGCTGAGTGGACGGTTTACCCATGCGGCGCTCGTTGATGAAGGCTGTAGTCTGCGTGCGCAATACCTGACATCACTACAGAATACGCTTTCCGCATATCAGTGGGGACCTGTGATCCTGGGGCTGGGAATGGGGGAGCGGCTGTCGGTCTCGCGGGAGATAAAAAACCTGATGCGTGAGACCGGAACGATGCATCTGATGGCAATCTCGGGATTACATATTGCGCTGGCCGCTTCTGTCATCTGGTTTCTGGCGCGGGGCATTCAGTTCTTCCTGCCGGGCCGCTGGATTATCTGGCAAATCCCCTTGCTGGCAGGGCTGATTTTTGCCGCGTTTTACGCATGGCTAACGGGCTTGCAGCCGCCCGCGCTGCGCACGGTTATCGCGCTTGTGGTACTGGCTGCATTAAAAATGAGCGGTCGCCAGTGGTCGCCCTGGCAGGTATGGCTTACCTGCGTGGCGGCGATCCTGGTTTTCGACCCACTGGCGATACTGTCACAAAGCCTGGCGTTGTCAGCGTTTGCGGTCGCCGCGCTTATTTTTTGGTATCAGTGGTTGCCTCTCCCGCACTGGCAACGTGGCCGGTGCCTGCGGCCGCTGGTTACGCTGTTGTATTTGCAGGTCGGTATGCTGCTGCTTCTGTTGCCGCTTCAGGTGCTGATTTTCCATGGTTTCAGTCTCTCCTCGCTGGTGGCGAATCTGTTTGCCGTTCCTCTGGTCACGTTTATCTCAGTTCCGCTGATCCTGCTCGGCATGTTTCTGCATCTGTTTCCGGTCGCTGCGCTGGAAAGTATCGTCTGGCTGGCTGCTGATAAATCTCTGGCAGGGCTTTTCTGGCTATTAAAGCATTTACCGAATGGCTGGCAGGACGTTGATGAACGCTGGCAATACCTGACGTTACTGCCGTGGCTGCTGATCATTGGCTGGCGATTCAGGGCCTTCAGCGCAGCGCCCGCAGTCTGTCTGGCAGGCAGCGTGGTGCTGGCCTTTCCCCTCTGGCACAGGGTTAAAACAGACAGCTGGTCCCTGCATATGCTGGATGTAGGGCAGGGGCTGGCGATGGTCATTGAGCGTCACGGCAAGGCCATTCTGTATGACACCGGGCTGGCATGGCCCGGTGGGGACAGTGCGCAGCAGCTGATTATCCCCTGGCTACGCTGGCATCATCTGAGACCGGAAGGGGTGATCCTGAGCCATGAACATCTCGACCACGCGGGGGGACTGGCATCGCTAAAAGCTGCCTGGCCCGCAATGTGGATCAGGAGCCCCTTATCCTGGTCCGGACATCTTCCGTGCTTTCGAGGACAGCGATGGCAGTGGCAGGGTTTAACGTTCTCCGTGCACTGGCCACCCGAAAACACCTCGGCGAAAGGTAACAATCGCTCCTGCGTGGTAAAAATCGATGACGGCGAACAGAGCGTTTTACTGACCGGAGACATTGAAGCGCAGGCAGAACTGGCAATGCTAAGCCACCGCTGGCGTCAGCTTGCGTCTACACTGATTCAGGTGCCGCATCATGGAAGTAACACGTCATCTTCAACACCGTTGCTACAGCGCGTGGAGGGGCAGGTTTCGCTGGCCTCGATGGCCCGCTATAACGCGTGGCGTTTCCCTTCCATTAAAGTGGTCCGGCGCTATCGAACGGAGGGGTATCTCTGGCTTGATACCCCGCAGTCCGGGCAGATATCTGTGACGTTTTCGCACCATAGTCGGCAAATTCGCCGCTTACGTGAACACTATTTACCGCGTTGGTATCATCAGTGGTTTGGCGCGCCCGTAGATAACGGGTAGAATATGCGGCTATTTCAACAAATGCTGGTTTTTTGAATGCATAACGACAAAGATCTCTCCACGTGGCAAACGTTCCGCCGGCTCTGGCCGATGATTGCTCCTTTCAAAGCAGGCTTGATCGTGGCGGGCGTAGCGTTAATCCTCAACGCAGCCAGCGATACGTTTATGTTATCGCTTCTCAAACCGTTACTGGATGACGGTTTCGGTAAAACGGATCGTTCAGTGCTGCTATGGATGCCGCTGGTGGTTATTGGGCTGATGATCTTACGCGGAATCTCCAGCTATGTATCCAGCTACTGCATCTCCTGGGTATCCGGTAAAGTAGTGATGACCATGCGCCGTCGGTTATTCAGCCATATGATGGGGATGCCAGTCTCATTCTTTGACAAACAGTCAACCGGTACCCTGCTGTCGCGTATTACCTACGATTCAGAGCAGGTGGCCTCGTCCTCTTCCAGCGCACTTATTACCGTTGTGCGTGAAGGCGCATCCATCATCGGCCTGTTCGCGATGATGTTCTATTACAGCTGGCAACTGTCGCTGATCCTTATTGTGCTGGCGCCGATTGTCTCCATCGCGATCCGCGTGGTATCAAAGCGTTTTCGCAACATCAGTAAAAATATGCAGAATACGATGGGGCAGGTGACGACCAGCGCCGAGCAGATGCTGAAAGGCCATAAGGAAGTGTTGATTTTCGGCGGTCAGGAAGTCGAAACCAAACGCTTTGACAAGGTCAGCAACAGAATGCGCCTGCAAGGGATGAAAATGGTATCGGCCTCGTCGATTTCCGATCCGATCATTCAGCTGATTGCCTCTCTGGCCCTGGCCTTCGTCCTGTATGCCGCCAGTTTCCCGAGCGTCATGGAAACCCTGACTGCGGGTACCATTACCGTGGTGTTCTCATCCATGATTGCGCTGATGCGTCCGCTGAAATCGCTGACTAACGTCAACGCCCAGTTCCAGCGCGGGATGGCAGCCTGTCAGACGCTGTTCAGCATCCTCGATTCCGAACAGGAAAAGGATGAAGGTACACGCGTGATCGAGCGCGCTAAAGGCGACCTGGAATTCCGTAACGTCACCTTTACCTATCCAGGCCGTGAAGTGCCGGCGCTGCGTGATATCAGCCTGTCCATCCCGGCGGGTAAAACCGTTGCGCTGGTCGGTCGTTCCGGTTCGGGCAAGTCGACCATTGCCAGCCTGATTACCCGTTTCTACGATATCGACCAGGGCGAGATCCTGCTTGATGGTCACGACCTGCGGGAATATACCCTCCAGTCGCTGCGTAACCAGGTCGCGCTGGTCTCGCAGAACGTGCATCTGTTCAACGATACGGTGGCGAACAACATTGCGTATGCCCGTACCGAAGAGTACAGCCGTGAAGAGATTGAGAATGCGGCACGTATGGCCTATGCGATGGACTTTATTAACAAAATGGATAACGGTCTGGATACGATCATTGGCGAAAACGGGGTGCTGCTCTCCGGTGGTCAGCGTCAGCGTATCGCGATTGCCCGTGCGCTGCTGCGCAACAGCCCGATTCTGATCCTCGATGAAGCAACGTCCGCACTGGATACGGAATCTGAACGCGCTATCCAGTCGGCTCTGGATGAATTACAGAAAAACCGTACCTCGCTGGTTATCGCGCACCGTCTGTCGACCATCGAACAGGCTGACGAAATCGTGGTGGTGGAAGATGGCGTGATCGTTGAACGCGGCAGCCATGCGGACCTGCTGGAACAGCGTGGTGTTTACGCCCAGCTTCATAAAATGCAGTTCGGTCAATGATTGCACGCATCTGGTCGGGGGAATCCCCTCTGTGGGTGCTGCTTCTCCCGCTCTCCTGGCTGTATGGCCTGGTGAGCGGTGCTATTCGTCTGCTTTACCGCCTCGGGATCAAGCGCGCCTGGCGCGCACCGGTACCGGTGGTGGTGGTCGGCAACCTGACGGCGGGTGGAAACGGCAAAACCCCGGTGGTGATCTGGCTGGTAGAACAGCTCCATAAACGCGGTATCCGCCCGGGAGTTGTCTCACGCGGTTACGGTGGTAAAGCGGCGCAGTATCCACTGGTGCTGAGCCCTGATACAACAACCGCTGAAGCCGGTGATGAGCCGGTACTGATTTACCAGCGTACCGGCGCGCCGGTTGCGGTATCGCCGGTGCGCAGTGATGCCGTAAAGGCACTGCTTGCGGAGCATGACGTACAAATCATTATTACCGATGATGGTTTGCAGCATTACGCGCTGGCGCGTGACAAAGAGATCGTGGTCATTGACGGCGTGCGGCGTTTTGGCAACGGCTGGTGGCTGCCAGCCGGTCCATTGCGTGAGCGTGCGTCGCGCCTGAAGAGCGTCGATGCTGTGATTGTAAACGGTGGTGAAGCCAGAGCGGGCGAAATCCCGATGCATCTTCGTCCCGGACAGGCCGTGAATATGTTGACCGGCGTGCGTAAAGACGTCGCGCAACTGGAACATCTGGTTGCGATGGCCGGTATAGGTCATCCGCCGCGTTTCTTCGCAACGCTGGAGCAGTGCGGCGCAAAGCTTGATAAACGGGTGCCGCTCGCCGATCACCAGGCGTTAGTTGCCGAAGAGGTTGAAAGGCTGGCAGCGCCGGGACAGACGCTGATCATGACGGAAAAAGACGCGGTAAAATGCCGGGCCTTTGCGAAAGAAAACTGGTGGTATTTGCCGGTTGACGCTGAACTCAGCGGCGAACAGCCGGAACATTTGCTCAAGGAACTGCTCGCGTTAGTGCAGTAACTTCTACGCGGTTCCGGTGGCGCTTTGACTGACAGGAAAACGCATGTCTCTATCGCAACTCTCACTTGCAGCCGCACGAAACTTGCATCTTGCCGCCCAGGGGCTTCTGAAAAAGCCCCGCCGCCGCGCGCAGCCAGCTGATATCCTCTCTACCGTGCAACGCATGTCGTTGCTGCAAATCGACACCATTAACATCGTGGCGCGTAGCCCGTATCTGGTCCTGTTTAGCCGCCTGGGAAACTATCCTCCGCAGTGGCTGGATAATGCGCTAAGTCAGGGCGAACTGATGGAATACTGGGCGCATGAAGCCTGTTTTCTCCCACGAAGCGATTTTGCCCTGGTGCGTCACCGCATGCTCGCCCCGGACAAAATGGGCTGGAAATACCGTCAGGAGTGGATGGTGGAACACGCGGATGAAATAGAGCAACTGATTGCCCATATTCAGGAAAACGGGCCGGTACGCTCCGCGGATTTTGAACACCCGCGAAAAGGCGCAAGCGGATGGTGGGAGTGGAAACCGCACAAACGCCATCTTGAAGGGCTGTTTACGTCGGGCAAAGTGATGGTGGTCGAGCGTCGCAACTTTCAGCGCGTCTATGACCTCACACACCGCGTTATGCCTCACTGGGACGATACGCGTGACCTGCTGTCTCAGGACGCTGCCGAAGCCATCATGCTCGGGAATAGCGCCCGCAGCCTTGGCATCTTCCGTCCACAGTGGCTGGCGGATTATTATCGTCTGCGTCAGCCGCAGCTAAAACCACTGCTGGAATTGTGGCAGCGCGAACAGCGCGTCATGCCGGTCTCGGTAGAGTCGTTAGGTGAAATGTGGTTGCATGCGGATTTGTTTCCTCTGCTGGCGCAGGCGCAGGAGGGCAAACTCCAGGCGACCCACAGTGCCGTGCTGTCGCCGTTCGACCCCGTTGTCTGGGACAGAAAGCGGGCCGGGCAGTTGTTTAATTTCAGCTACCGTCTGGAATGCTACACTCCGGCGCCCAGGCGGCAGTATGGTTATTTTGTTTTGCCGCTGCTGCACAAAGGCCAGCTAGTCGGGCGCATGGACGCTAAAATGCACCGTAAAACCGGCATGCTTGAAATTATCGCGCTCTGGCTTGAAGAGGGCATAAAGGTGACGGCTGGCCTGGAAAAAGGGTTAACGACTGCGCTCAGTGAATTTGCCCGCTGGCAGGGGGCGCATGAAATTGTACTCGGTCGCGTGCCTGCGGGGCTGTTTACGACCTGTCGAGGTGGCTGGGAAACAGGCACTCCCTGAAAAGGGAATGTGATAAGCTTTAGCGATTACCCATACGGAGGAACTATGGATCACCGTTTACTAGAAATTATTGCCTGCCCGGTGTGCAACGGCAAACTGTATTACAGCCAGGATAAACAAGAGCTGATTTGCAAACTGGACAGCCTGGCGTTCCCGCTGCGTGACGGTATTCCGGTCCTGCTGGAAAATGAAGCCCGTTCCCTGGTGGCAGAAGAGATCAAACCATGAGTTTTGTTGTCATTATCCCTGCGCGTTATGCTTCAACGCGCCTGCCAGGTAAACCGCTGGTGGATATCAATGGCAAACCGATGATTGTGCATGTCCTTGAACGGGCACACGAATCGGGCGCCGGACGCGTCATCGTCGCCACCGATCACCCGGATGTTGCGCGCGCGGTTGAGGCCGCGGGTGGGGAAGTGTGCATGACCCGTGCCGATCATCAGTCAGGCACCGAGCGCCTTGCGGAAGTCGTCGAAAAATGCGGTTTCAGCGACGAGACGGTGATTGTGAACGTGCAGGGCGATGAGCCGATGATCCCGGCGGCGATTATCCGTCAGGTGGCCGACAACCTGGCTCAGCGTCAGGTCGGGATGGCGACCCTCGCGGTGCCGATTCACCACGCTGAAGAGGCGTTCAATCCGAATGCGGTGAAAGTGGTCATGGACGCAGAGGGCTACGCGCTCTATTTCTCCCGCGCCACCATTCCGTGGGATCGCGATCGTTTCGCGCAATCGAAAGAGACGATCGGCGAAACCTTCCTGCGCCACATCGGTATTTACGGCTACCGCGCCGGCTTTATTCGTCGCTACGTCGCCTGGGCACCAAGCCCGCTGGAGCATATTGAAATGCTCGAACAGCTTCGCGTGCTGTGGTACGGCGAGAAAATTCACGTTGCGGTTGCCCAGGAAATCCCTGGCACCGGCGTGGATACCCCTGAAGATCTCGAGCGCGTACGCGTCGAAATGCGTTGATTCGCTGGCATCCCCTCGTCTGGGGGGATGCTCTCCCGCCTGGCTATTTTCCTTTTCTTTTTCATTATTGATCTCTACCGGGTGACATCCGGGTTTCGCGCGCTCATTATAAAAGCAGTAGTCTTAATGGGGGTAATCTCATATGGAACAGCTGCGTGCTGAACTCAGCCATCTCCTTGGCGAAAAGCTAAGCCGGGTGGAATGCGTGAATGAAAAGGCCGATACCGCACTCTGGTCGTTGTACGACAGTCAGGGAAACCCCATGCCGCTGATGGCCAGAAGTTTTACCTCGCCGGGCGTCGCCAGACAGCTGGCCTGGAAAATGTCGATGCTGGCGCGGGAAGGGACAGTCCGCATGCCGACGGTCTACGGCGTGATGACCCATGAGGAGCATCCCGGCCCGGATGTTCTGCTTATCGAGCGTTTACGCGGGGTTTCTGTTGAAGCCCCGACGCGTACACCGGAGCGCTGGGAACAGCTGAAAGATCAGATTGTCGAGGCTCTGCTTGCCTGGCATCGGCAGGACAGCCGGGGTCTTGTTGGCGCAGTAGACAGCACCCAGGAAAACCTGTGGCCGCTGTGGTATCGCCAGCGTGTTGAAGTGCTGTGGGGCACGCTGAACCAGTTCAACAACACCGGTTTAACGATGCAGGACAAACGTATTCTGTTCCGCACCCGGGAGTGTCTGCCGACGCTGTTTGAGGGTTTTAACGACAACTGCGTACTGGTTCACGGCAATTTCACGCTGCGCAGTATGCTTAAAGACTCGCGCAGCGACCAGCTGCTGGCGATGGTCGGGCCGGGGATCATGCTCTGGGCGCCGCGCGAGTACGAACTGTTCAGGCTGAGCGAGGGCGGGGCGGCGGAAGATTTGCTCTGGCACTATCTTCAGCGCGCCCCCGTTGCGGAGGCCTTTCTCTGGCGACGCTGGCTCTATCTTCTCTGGGATGAGGTGGCGCAGCTGGTCAACACCGGGCGCTTTAATCGCGCCAGTTTCGATCTGGCCGCAAAATCACTCCTGCCCTGGCTTGCCTGACGAACCTTTGAGCCACTGCCAGAGGCGGCCAAGCGTCTCGTAGCCGACGCGGTCGCTGTGCATCAGCCATACAGGGGACGGAATTATCCGTTCCCACGGATTGAGCGGGGCGTCAATAGCCATCTGGTTTGCCGGAGCAGGGAGCGGATGCAGACCCTGCTTCTCAAAGAAAATCATTGCGCGCGGCAGGTGTGAAGCAGAGGTCACCAGCAGGAACGGTACATCACCGATGGCCTGTTTCACTGCCGCCGCCTCTTCTTCAGTATCTTTTGGGCTGTCCAGCGTGATGATGGCGGAACGTGGTACGCCAAGCGATTCAGCCACTCTTGCTCCAGCTTCAGCAGTACTGACCGGGTTGGTTTTTGCCGCAGCGCCCGTGAAGATCATCTTCGATCCCGGATTGGCCAGCCACAGGCGGATCCCCTCGTTCAGGCGAGGCAGGCTGTTGTTGATCAGGTTCGAGCTGGGCGCCCAGTTCGGATCCCAGGTATACCCGCCGCCCAGCACCACGATATAGCCCACCTTCTGATTTCCCTGCCACGTCGGGTAGGTGTTTTCAATCGGACGTAATAAACCGTCAGCGACCGGTTGCAGGCTGAGTAACAGCAGCGCCAGCCAGCCCACGGTAACGAGGGATTTACCGCTTTTCTGAAAGCGGCTAAACCATATCAATGCCAGCCCCAGCGCGATGAGAAGCAACAGCAGGGGAAGGGGAAGCATCATGCCTCCGATATATTTTTTTAGGGTAAAAAGCATCCTTTTTGGTTCCTTTTTTAACCATACAGCAGGCGATTGTCGGTGATATTACACCAGAGTGGTTCATTCTCCGCGCGGGTGTGACAAAATAGCGGTTTTGCAGTGAGTGGAACCCTCCCAATGCGGGATCGCAATTTTGATGACATCGCGGAAAAGTTTTCGCGCAACATTTATGGCACCACCAAAGGTCAGCTTCGTCAGACGATCCTCTGGCAGGATCTGGACAAGCTGCTGGCTGAATTCGGTGACCGACCGTTGCGCGTGCTGGATGCCGGCGGTGGGGAAGGTCAGACTGCAATTCTGATGGCGCAGCGGGGACATCACGTCACGCTTTGCGATCTTTCTGCCGAGATGGTTGCGCGCGCCGGGCGAGCGGCAGAAGAGAAAGGTGTGAGCGACAACATGCATTTTATACATTGCGCCGCTCAGGACATTCCGCAGCATTTGGAAACGCAGGTTGATCTGATATTGTTTCATGCTGTGCTCGAATGGATCGCCGAACCCCAGGCGATGTTAAAAACGCTGTGGTCGATGTTGCGCCCGGGCGGTGCATTATCGCTGATGTTTTACAATGCCAACGGCCTGCTAATGCGAAACGTGCTGGTCGGCAATTTTGGCTACGTACAGCAGGGCATGTATAAAAAGAAACGACGCACGCTTTCACCGGATTTCCCCCGTGAACCGCAGCAGGTCTATGGCTGGCTGGAGGAGATCGGTTGGGAAATTACCGGCAAAACCGGCGTGAGGGTGTTTCATGATTATCTGCGTGATAAACAAAAACAGGATGACTGTTTAGACGCCTTAACAGAAATAGAGACGCGGTACTGCCGCCAGGAGCCTTATCTGAGCCTTGGCCGCTATATACACGTCACCGCGCGCAAGCCGCAGATGCAAGGATAATCTATGAGTGAATTTTCCCAGACAGTCCCCGAACTGGTTGCCTGGGCCAGGAAAAACGATTTCTCCATCTCGCTGCCGGTAGACAGACTCTCATTCCTGCTGGCGGTTGCGACGCTAAACGGCGAACGCCTGGATGGCGAAATGAGTGAAGGCGAACTGGTGGATGCGTTCCGCCACGTCAGTGATGCGTTTGAGCAAACCAGCGAAACCATTAGCGTGCGTGCCAACAACGCAATCAATGATATGGTGCGTCAACGTCTGCTGAACCGCTTTACCAGCGAGCAGGCGGAAGGAAACGCCATCTATCGTCTTACGCCACTGGGTATTGGCATTACCGACTATTACATCCGCCAGCGCGAATTTTCCACGCTGCGTCTCTCCATGCAGCTCTCTATTGTTGCAGGCGAGCTGAAGCGTGCCGCCGAAGCGGCTGATGAAAACGGTGACGAATTCCACTGGCATCGCAACGTTTACGCGCCGCTGAAATATTCGGTTGCAGAGATTTTCGACAGTATCGATCTGACTCAACGTCTGATGGACGAACAGCAGCAGCAGGTGAAAGACGATATCGCTCAACTGCTTAATAAAGACTGGCGTGCGGCCATCTCCAGCTGTGAACTCTTGCTGTCAGAAACGTCCGGTACGCTGCGTGAGTTGCAGGATACGCTGGAGGCGGCGGGGGATAAGTTACAGGCCAATCTGCTGCGCATCCAGGACGCGACAATGGCGCACGACGATCTGCATTTTATCGACCGTCTGGTGTTTGATTTGCAGAGCAAGCTTGACCGCATTATCAGCTGGGGCCAGCAGTCAATCGATCTGTGGATCGGTTACGACCGCCACGTGCATAAATTTATCCGTACCGCCATCGATATGGATAAGAATCGCGTCTTTGCTCAGCGTCTGCGCCAGTCGGTACAGACCTATTTCGATGCGCCGTGGGCGCTGACCTACGCCAACGCCGATCGTCTGCTGGATATGCGCGACGAAGAGATGGCGCTGCGTGATGAAGAGGTCACCGGTGAACTGCCGCCGGATCTGGAATACGAAGAATTTAACGAAATTCGCGAGCAGCTTGCGGCGATGATCGAAGAACAGCTCGCTGTCTACAAAACCAGACAAGCACCGCTGGATCTTGGCCTCGTGGTACGCGACTATCTGGCGCAGTATCCGCGCGCGCGCCACTTCGATGTTGCCCGCATTGTTGTAGACCAGGCGGTGCGCCTGGGCATCGCACAAGCCGATTTCACCGGACTGCCGCCGAAGTGGCAGCCGATTAACGATTACGGAGCCAAGGTACAGGCGCATGTCATTGACAAATATTGAACACGTGATGCCAGTTAAGCTGGCACAGGCGCTGGCGAATCCGTTGTTTCCGGCGCTGGATAGCCAGCTGCGTGCCGGTCGTCACATTGGCCTTGACGAGCTGGATAATCACGCCTTTTTGATGGACTTTCAGGAGTACCTGGAAGAGTTTTACGCTCGCTATAACGTTGAGCTGATCCGCGCGCCGGAAGGTTTTTTCTACCTGCGTCCGCGCTCTACCACGCTTATTCCGCGCTCGGTGCTTTCCGAACTGGATATGATGGTCGGCAAAATTCTCTGCTACCTCTATCTCAGCCCGGAACGTCTGGCGAATGAAGGGATCTTCACCCAGCAGGAGCTTTACGATGAGCTGCTGTCGCTGGCGGATGAAAGCAAGCTGCTCAAGCTGGTGAATAACCGCTCAACGGGGTCCGATCTGGACCGTCAGAAATTACAGGAAAAAGTTCGCTCTTCCCTGAACCGTCTGCGCCGTCTGGGAATGGTCTGGTTCATGGGTCACGACAGCAGCAAGTTCCGTATTACCGAATCGGTCTTCCGTTTTGGCGCCGACGTGCGTGCGGGTGACGATGCGCGTGAAGCGCAGCTGCGCATGATCCGTGACGGTGAAGCGATGCCGGTGGAAAACCATTTGCAGCTCAATGACGAGCACGAAGAGAATCAGCCGGATAGCGGGGAGGAAGAGTAATGATTGAACGCGGTAAATTTCGCTCACTAACGCTGATCAACTGGAACGGCTTCTTTGCCCGAACATTCGATCTGGATGAGCTGGTGACAACGCTCTCCGGCGGTAACGGGGCGGGTAAATCCACCACCATGGCGGCCTTCGTGACGGCGCTGATCCCTGACCTGACCCTGCTGCACTTCCGTAACACCACTGAAGCGGGCGCCACGAGCGGCTCTCGTGATAAAGGTCTGCACGGTAAGCTGAAAGCGGGCGTCTGTTATTCAGTGCTGGACGTGATCAACTCCCGCCATCAGCGCGTGGTTGTAGGCGTGCGTCTGCAACAGGTTGCTGGCCGCGACCGTAAAGTAGATATCAAACCGTTTGCGATCCAGGGACTACCAACCTCCGTACAGCCGACCGCGCTGCTGACGGAAACCCTGAATGAACGTCAGGCGCGCGTCCTCACGCTTCAGGAGCTGAAAGACAAGCTGGAAGCTATCGAAGGCGTGCAGTTTAAGCAGTTTAACTCCATTACCGACTACCACTCTCTGATGTTCGATCTCGGCGTGGTAGCCCGTCGTCTGCGCAGCGCGTCAGATCGTAGTAAATACTACCGTCTGATTGAAGCCTCCCTGTACGGCGGTATCTCCAGCGCCATTACTCGCTCCCTGCGCGACTACCTGCTGCCGGAAAACAGCGGCGTGCGTAAGGCCTTCCAGGATATGGAAGCCGCGCTGCGTGAAAACCGCATGACGCTGGAAGCGATTCGCGTCACACAGTCTGACCGCGACCTGTTTAAGCACCTGATCAGCGAAGCCACCAACTACGTGGCGGCGGACTATATGCGCCACGCCAACGAGCGCCGTATTCATCTCGATCAGGCGCTGGAATACCGCCGCGAGCTGTTTACCTCCCGCAAACAGCTGGTGGCTGAGCAGTATAAGCATGTCGAAATGGCGCGCGAACTGGGCGAGCACAACGGTGCGGAAGGGGATCTGGAAGCCGATTACCAGGCGGCCAGCGATCACCTGAACCTGGTGCAGACCGCGCTGCGTCAGCAGGAAAAAATCGAGCGCTATGAAGCCGATCTGGATGAGCTGCAAATTCGTCTTGAAGAGCAAAATGAAGTGGTGGCCGAAGCTGCCGAATTGCAGGAAGAGAACGAAGCCCGCGCGGAAGCCGCGGAGCTGGAAGTGGATGAGCTGAAAAGCCAGCTTGCTGATTACCAGCAGGCGCTGGATGTGCAGCAGACGCGTGCGATTCAGTACAACCAGGCGTTGCAGGCGTTGCAGCGTGCCAAAGAGCTGTGCCATCTGCCGGACCTGACCCCGGAAAGCGCTGACGAATGGCTGGATACTTTCCAGGCCAAAGAGCAGGAAGCCACTGAGAAACTGCTTTCTCTCGATCAGAAAATGAGCGTGGCGCAAACGGCGCATAGCCAGTTTGAGCAGGCGTACCAGCTGGTGGTGGCGATTAACGGTCCGCTGGCGCGTAACGAAGCGTGGGACGTGGCCCGTGAGCTGCTGCGCGACGGCGTCAATCAACGCCATCTGGCCGAACAGGTGCAGCCGCTGCGCATGCGCCTGAACGAGCTGGAACAGCGTCTGCGTGAACAGCAGGAAGCCGAGCGTCTGCTGGCGGAATTCTGCAAGCGTCAGGGTAAAAATTACGATTTCGACGAGCTTGAGGCCCTGCACCAGGAGCTGGAAGCGCGCATTGCGGCCCTGTCCGATACCGTATCGAATGCCAGCGAACAGCGCATGACGCTGCGTCAGGAGCTGGAACAGCTTCAGTCCCGTTCGAAGACGCTCTTGCAGCGTGCGCCGATCTGGCTGGCTGCACAAAGCAGCCTGAACCAGCTCAGCGAACAGTGTGGCCAGGAGTTTGCCTCCAGCCAGGACGTCACCGAATACATGCAACAGCTGCTGGAGCGTGAGCGTGAAGCGATTGTTGAGCGTGACGAAGTGGGCGCGCGCAAGCGTGACGTCGATGAAGAGATCGAGCGTTTAAGCCAGCCTGGCGGCTCAGAAGATCCGCGCCTGAATGCCTTAGCCGAGCGTTTCGGCGGCGTGCTGCTGTCTGAAATTTACGACGATGTCGGCCTGGACGATGCGCCGTACTTCTCCGCGCTGTATGGTCCATCCCGTAACGCGATTGTGGTGCCGGATCTGTCGCTGATTTCGGACCAGCTTGCAGGGCTGGAAGACTGCCCGGAAGATCTCTACCTCATCGAAGGGGATCCGCAGTCGTTTGATGACAGCGTATTCAGCGTCGACGAGCTGGAAAAAGCGGTGGTGGTGAAAATCGCCGATCGCCAGTGGCGCTATTCGCGCTTCCCGGAACTGCCGCTGTTTGGCCGCGCCGCGCGTGAAAACCGTATTGAAAGCCTGCACGCTGAGCGCGAAACGCTTTCTGAACGTTTTGCAACCCTGTCGTTTGATGTTCAAAAAACGCAGCGTCTGCATCAGGCGTTCAGCCGCTTTATCGGCAGCCACCTGGGCGTTGCCTTTGAGCCCGATCCGGAAGCTGAAATCCGCAAGCTCAACACCCGCCGTGGTGAGCTGGAGCGTGCGCTTGCCAGCCATGAAAATGACAACCAGCAAAGCCGCGTGCAGTTCGAGCAGGCGAAAGAGGGCGTTGCGGCCCTTAACCGCATCCTGCCGCGCCTGAACCTGCTGGCGGACGATACGCTCGCCGACCGCGTAGACGAAATTCAGGAACGTCTGGACGAAGCGCAGGAAGCCGCGCGCTTTGTGCAGCAGCACGGTAATCAGCTGGCAAAACTGGAGCCGATGGTTTCCGTTCTCCAGAGCGACCCGGAACAGTTTGAGCAGTTAAAAGAGGATTACGCCTGGTCACAGCAGGTGCAGCGCGAAGCGCGTCAGCAGGCGTTTGCCCTGACGGAAGTGGTGCAACGTCGCGCGCACTTCGGCTACTCCGATTCAGCAGAAATGCTGAGCGGGAACAGCGATCTTAATGAAAAGCTGCGCCAGCGTCTTGAGCAGGCCGAAGCAGAGCGTACGCGCGCCCGTGAAGCGATGCGTACTCACGCCGCACAGCTGAGCCAGTACAGCCAGGTGATGGCATCGCTGAAAAGCTCCTTCGACACCAAGAAAGAGCTGTTAAACGATCTGCACAAAGAGTTGCAGGACATCGGCGTGCGCGCCGACAGCGGTGCAGAAGAGCGGGCGCGTATTCGCCGCGATGAGCTGCATGCTCAGCTCAGTAACAACCGCGCGCGTCGTAATCAGCTCGAAAAAGCGCTGACCTTCTGTGAAGCGGAGATGGACAACCTGACGCGGCGCCTGCGCAAGCTGGAACGTGACTATCACGAGATGCGTGAACAGGTTGTGACCGCGAAGGCGGGCTGGTGCGCGGTGATGCGCATGGTGAAAGATAACAACGTGGAGCGTCGTCTGCACCGTCGCGAGCTGGCGTACCTGTCAGCCGATGAACTGCGCTCTATGTCGGATAAGGCGCTGGGTGCGCTGCGTCTGGCGGTGGCGGATAACGAACACCTGCGCGACGTGCTGCGTATGTCCGAAGATCCGAAGCGTCCTGAGCGCAAAATTCAGTTCTTCGTGGCGGTTTATCAGCACTTACGCGAGCGTATTCGTCAGGACATCATCCGTACCGACGATCCGGTGGAAGCGATCGAACAGATGGAGATCGAGCTGGGCCGTCTGACGGAGGAGCTGACCTCCCGCGAGCAGAAGCTGGCAATCAGCTCCCGCAGCGTGGCGAATATTATTCGTAAAACCATTCAGCGCGAGCAGAACCGTATCCGTCAGCTGAACCAGGGCCTGCAAAGCGTGTCGTTTGGCCAGGTCAACAGCGTGCGGCTGAACGTGAACGTGCGTGAAGCGCACTCCACGCTGCTGGACGTGCTGTCTGAACAGCACGAACAGCACCAGGATCTGTTCAACAGTAACCGCCTGACCTTCTCCGAAGCGCTGGCGAAGCTGTATCAGCGTCTGAATCCGCAGATTGACATGGGCCAGCGTACGCCGCAAACCATCGGCGAGGAGCTGCTGGACTACCGTAACTATCTGGAAATGGAAGTTGAGGTTAACCGTGGCTCAGACGGCTGGCTGCGCGCGGAATCCGGTGCGCTCTCTACTGGTGAAGCCATCGGTACCGGTATGTCGATTCTGGTGATGGTGGTGCAGAGCTGGGAAGATGAAGCGCGTCGTCTGCGCGGCAAAGACATCTCTCCATGCCGTCTGCTGTTCCTCGATGAAGCCGCGCGTCTCGACGCCCGCTCCATCGCCACGCTGTTTGAGCTTTGCGAGCGGCTCGATATGCAGCTCATCATCGCGGCGCCGGAAAACATCAGTCCGGAAAAAGGGACAACCTATAAGCTGGTGCGTAAGGTGTTCCAGAATAGTGAACACGTGCACGTCGTGGGCCTGCGTGGTTTCGCCCCGCAGCCACCGGAGTCATTACCGGGCACGGCTGACGCCTCTTAACCCGGGGTGCGACAAATAGCGGCGCTCATGCGCCGCTTTTTTTATTCACTTAACTTGTGTTCAGGGCTGCGTTATCTTTAAACTTCTTTACATAAGGTAAGGCAGCAGCGAGTATGCCTTTCTATACTGAAGGAAAGCTCCAGAATAATGGGCATGTCGTGAAAAACAGGGGGCAAGGGATGTTGCTTAAGAAAAATCGTGGTCGTCAGCTGTCTGCGCTGAGTTTGTGCCTGACAGTGATGTTTGCTCCACTGTTTACCGCTCAGGCCGATGAGCCTGAAATTGTACCGACTGACAGCTCCGCGACGATGGGCGCGCAGCCGACGTCGCTGTCACAACCGCTGGATCAGTCTCCGGCGACGGCCATCATGGCCGGCATTAAACCGCTGCCGGAAGGCATCGATACTGAATCATTACGCCAGCAGCTTATGACCGGGCTGCCCTCGGGCTATACTCCCGCTTATATTAACCAGCTCACGCTGCTTTACGCTGCGCGCGATATGAAACCGATGTGGGAAAATCGCGAGGCGGTACGAGCCTTCCAGCAGCAGCTGGCTGAAGTGGCGATTGCAGGTTTTCAACCGCAGTTCACGACCTGGGTTGAACTCCTGACCGACCCTGCCGTTACCGGACAGGCGCGTGACGTGGTGCTGTCTGATGCCATGATGGGCTACTTACAGTTTGTGGCGGGGATTTCGGTGAACGGCAACCGCTGGTTATACAGCAGTAAACCGTACAAGCTGGCGACGCCTGCGCTGTCCGTCATTAACCAGTGGCAGCTGTCGCTGGATAACGGCGAACTGCCGCGCTTTATCGCAAGCCTTGCGCCTGCCCATCCGCAATATGCCACGATGCATCAGTCGCTTCTTGAGCTGGTTGCGGATTCCCGCCCGTGGCCTCAGCTGCGCGGCACCACAACGCTGCGTCCGGGGCAGTGGAGCAGCGATGTGCCTGCGATCCGCGAAATTATGAAACGCTCCGGCATTCTCGACAGCGGTCCTAAAATTGCGCTGCCCGGCGACGAGACGCAAAGCGCGGTTGTCAGCCCGTCGGCGCCGGTAAAAGAGAAAACCGCCGTTGCGCTGAGCAATAAGCCCGCCGCTTACGATCGCGAGCTGGTCGCCGCAGTGAAGCAGTTCCAGGCCGCGCAGGGGCTTGGCCCTGACGGCGTGATTGGTCCATCGACTCGCGACTGGCTGAACGTCTCTCCGGCCCAGCGGGCAGGGGTGCTGGCGTTGAATATCCAGCGCTTGCGCTTGCTACCGGGCACGTTATCCACCGGCATCATGGTCAACATTCCGGCGTACTCCCTGGTCTACTATCAGGACGGTAGTGAAGTGCTGGCGTCCCGCGTGATTGTCGGTCGACCTGACCGCAAAACGCCGATGATGAGCAGCGCGCTGAATAACGTGGTGGTTAACCCGCCGTGGAACGTGCCGCCGACGCTGGCGCGCAAAGATATCCTGCCTAAGGTCTGGAATGACCCGGGTTATCTGGAGCGACACAACTATACGGTGATGCGGGGCTGGAACAGCAAAGAAGCGATTGACCCCTGGATGGTCGACTGGTCAACGATTACGCCTTCGAACCTGCCGTTCCGTTTCCAGCAGGCACCGGGCGCACATAACTCGCTGGGACGTTACAAATTCAATATGCCAAGTTCGGACGCTATCTACCTGCATGATACCCCGAACCATAATCTGTTTCAGAAAGATGCACGCGCGCTTAGCTCGGGCTGTGTTCGCGTGAACAAGGCCTCGGAGCTGGCGAATATGCTGTTGCAGGATGCAGGCTGGAACGATACGCGGATATCAGATGCCCTGAAGCAGGGGGATACGCGTTACGTCAATATCCGCCACAATATTCCGGTCAATCTTTACTATCTGACGGCGTTTGTAGGCGCGGACGGACGCACCCAGTATCGTACAGATATTTACAATTATGATCTGACAGCGCGATCCGGCGCACAAATTTTGCCAAAAGCGGAACAATTAATCAGGTAAATGAAGTAGTTCGGTAAAAATGATTGTCGTAAGTTATGGTGAATATGAGGCGATCTGGCTGCAAGCCGCGTATTCACTGGGGTTGGGCGCCTTGACGTAGCAGGCTTTGCCAGTTATGGTGCCCTTCGTGCGCTAAGCATATTGACAATTTCTTTTACCTGTAGACCTGATTATCATGGACAAATTTGACGCTAATCGCCGCAAATTGCTGGCGTTAGGTGGCGTTGCGCTGGGCGCAGCAGCCATCCTTCCGACGCCAGCATTTGCCACCCTCTCGACACCTCGTCCGCGTATTTTAACGCTCAACAATCTGCATACTGGTGAGACGCTTAAAGCGGAATTTTTCGATGGCAGAGGCTATATTCAGGATGAATTAGCAAGACTCAACCATTTTTTCCGTGATTTCCGCGCGAATAAAATCAAAGCCATCGACCCTGGATTATTCGATCAGCTTTACCGCTTGCAGGGACTGCTGGGGACCAAAAGGCCGGTGCAACTCATTTCTGGCTATCGCTCTCTGGATACCAACAATGAACTGCGCGCCCACAGCCGTGGGGTAGCGAAAAAAAGCTATCACACTAAAGGGCAGGCGATGGATTTCCATATTGAAGGCGTTTCGTTAGCCAATATTCGCAAAGCGGCGTTATCTATGCGCGCAGGTGGTGTAGGATACTACCCACGTAGCAACTTTGTGCATATTGATACCGGGCCGGTTCGGCACTGGTAATAACGAAACACAGGAGCAGTATGAACTATCGTATTATTCCGGTTACCGCGTTCTCACAGAACTGTTCATTGATCTGGTGTGAACAAACTAAACTGGCCGCGCTTGTTGATCCCGGTGGCGACGCTGAGACAATCAAGCAGGAAGTCGCTGCCAGCGGTGTAACGCTGATGCAGATTTTACTCACCCATGGTCATCTCGACCATGTGGGTGCAGCGGCAGAACTGGCTGAACACTACGATGTGCCGATTATCGGCCCGGAAAAAGAAGATGAGTTCTGGCTTCAGGGGCTGCCTGCCCAAAGCCGCATGTTTGGTCTGGATGAGTGTCAGCCACTGACACCGGACCGCTGGCTGAACGAAGGCGATCGCGTTAACGTAGGGAATGTAACTTTACAGGTGTTGCATTGCCCAGGGCATACGCCCGGCCATATCGTCTTCTTTGATGACGTGTCGCGCCTGCTGATTTCCGGTGACGTGATTTTCAAAGGGGGCGTAGGACGCAGCGATTTCCCACGCGGCGATCACGGTCAGCTGATTCAGTCGATTAAGCAGAAGTTATTGCCGTTAGGTGATGATGTGACGTTTATCCCTGGACACGGACCAATGTCAACGCTGGGCGATGAGCGGTTGCATAACCCGTTCCTTCAGGATGAAATGCCTGTCTGGTAAAGCCGATTAAATAAAAAAGCCTGCGCGATGCAGGCTTTTTTTATGGGGGCTGGTTACAGCACCGCGACAATGGCTTCGCACAGCGGCGCCATGTTGTCAGGCGTCATACCTGCAACGTTCACGCGGCCAGAGGCAACGGCATACACGCCAAACTCTTCACGCAGGCGCAGCACCTGCTCTTTGGTCAGGCCGCTGAAGGAGAACATGCCGTTCTGCTTGATGATGAAGCTGAAGTCACGGTCAGCGCCTTTCTCAGCCAGCGTGTTCACAAACAGCAGACGCATGCGCTGAATGCGCTGACGCATATCGTTCAGCTCTTGCTCCCAGATTGCGCGCAGCGCATCGTTGCTCAGGATCGTCGCGACCACAGACGCACCGTGTGCCGGTGGGTTAGAGTAGTTAGCGCGGATCACGGACTTCATCTGGCTGAATGCGCGATCGACGGTTTGATCGTCAGCGGCCACCAGCGTACAGGCGCCGACACGCTCGTTATACAGACCAAAGTTCTTGGAATAGGAGCTTGCGACAATCAGCTCCTGATGCACGGCGGCGAATGCGCGCAGACCTTCAGCATCTTCTTCCAGACCACGGGCAAAGCCCTGGTAAGCGAAGTCGAACAGCGGCAGCCAGCCTTTTTCAACGGACAGCTTAGCCAGCTGTTCCCACTGCTCAAGAGTAGGATCGATACCGGTTGGGTTATGGCAGCAGCCGTGGAACAGCACCACATCGCCCGCCTGGGCTTCGCTCAGGCTGGCCAGCAGGCCGTCGAAATCCAGCGCGTGGTTTGCCGCGTCGTAGTACGCGTATTCACGCACTTCCAGACCCGCAGAATTGAACACACTCTTGTGGTTCGGCCAGCTTGGATTGCTTACCCACACACGCTTCACAGAGGTGTTTTTCGCCAGGAAATCTGCCGCCACGCGCAGTGCGCCGGTACCGCCTGGGGTCTGCGCCGTGCGGGCGCGTTTTTCGCTCACAATGGTGCTGCCTTTGCCGAACAGCAGCTCCTGGGTGCAGCGACCAAATTCAGGGATACCATCAATACCGAGGTAGTTTTTGGTGGTTTCGTTTTCCAGCAGATACTGCTCAGCTTTTTTCACGCTGGTCAGTACCGGAGTTTTGCCGGTTTCATCTTTATATACACCAATACCCAGGTTGATTTTGCCAGGGCGGTCGTCGGCACGAAACAGATCGGCCAGGCCCAGAATTGGGTCGGCAGGAGCGGCAGTAATGTTCTCAAACATGACGAAGTTCCATTGTGATTACAGAAGTGAAATCCGCTATCAGGTTAACGGTAGATTTACAAAATGCCAACCGTTTGCGACGAAAAGCGTGCGGCTTTTCAAAAGTCGCTATTATTTTCTCTCAGGAATAAAAAAACAGGGCCGAAGCCCTGTTCATTAAGCATATAACAACGAGGTGTGCTGATTAGAACTGGTAAACCAGACCCAGAGCCACGATATCGTCGTTGTTGATGCCCAGCTTGTTGTCGTCTTTCAGCTGGTTGATCTGATAGTCAACATAGGTAGACATGTTTTTGTTGAAGTAGTATGTCGCACCAACGTCGATGTAGTTGATGTAGTCTTCGTCACCGATACCTTCTACGTCTTTCGCTTTAGATTTGTAGTAAGCGATGGATGGACGCAGACCGAAGTCGAACTGGTACTGAGCGACGACAGAGAAGTCCTGAGACTTGTTAGCGAAACCACGGCTGCCCAGACGCGCTGCGTTACGCATCTCGCCATAAATAGCTGCCAGGTAGATGTTGTTCGCGTCATATTTCAGGCCGGTTGCCCACTGCTCAGCTTTGTCGCCTTTACCCCAATCCAGCGTCTGCTGGTTGTTGGTACGGTCAGCTGCACCATAAGCACCCACAATGCCGAAACCGTCGAAATCATAGCTCAGAGAAGTTGCCCAGCCGTCACCGTTGGAACGTACTGCGTCATCACGTTCATTTTTGCCCAGGTACTGAACACCAAAGTTCAGACCGTCAACCAGGCCGAAGAAGTTGCTGTTACGGTAAGTCGCCAGACCACCCGTACGGCCTGCGAAGAAGTTATCGCTCGCGCCGGTGTCGCCGCCGAACTCAGGCAGCATATCGGTGATGCCGATTGCGTCATAGACCAGACCGTAGTTACGACCGTAGTCGAAGGAGCCTGCGTCACCAAATTTCAGACCTGCGAATGCCAGACGGGTTTTGTTGCCGTTCTGTGCATCGCCACCTTCAGAGTTGTTACCCTGGAAGTTGTATTCCCACTGACCGTAACCAGTCAGCTGATCGTTGATCTGAGTTTCACCTTTGAAGCCCAGACGCGCGTAAGTGTTGTCGCCATCGTTGCCCGCGTAATCAGAGAAGTAATGCAGGCCAACTGCTTTCCCGTAAAGATCTAATTTGTTGCCGTCTTTGTTATAGATTTCAGCAGCGTTTGCTGCACCGGCTACCAGCAGGGCAGGGACTACCACTGCCAGGATATTGCGCTTCATCATTATTTATTACCCTCATTGGTTTTTTTATGACACTCGCCACTGCCGCCAATAAATTCTGTCAATAAATATTTCCGGAACTATTGATGAGAGTTAGGTGTCTTTATGTGTCTGACAGGCATCTTTCCATTCATAGAACCGTTTCGCTACACTGAAAGTGCTACAATCTTCAAGATTCAGTTACCAAAAGAAAATATGTGTAACTAAATATGTATTTTTGGGAACTTTGTGAAGCACCTCAAATTTCAGTGCCGCCTGGCGAATTAAACATCCGTTTTATTCTTATATATATGATTTCCTTATGTTTAATTTAGCTAAAGGCCTTTCGTATAAACAGAAGTTAAACGGCTCATTTTTCTTATGATCGACAAAAGCCATCCAGATGGCTGTGAAATTGGTTGTTTTTTATGCTATTGCGTAAGAATTGTTTTAAGCGCAATAAGAGTGTGGTTATTTTTTTGTCTCAGGATATTTCGTGGAAACAAAACGTAACAGGTAGAGGTAATAGCGGGGTTGTGGTTTAAAGACGCTTACTTCTGACTGACGAAAACTGACATTGCAGGATAAAATAATGGCCAGCATTTGCTGGCCATTAATGATTTGGTCGGTTAGAAACTTGCGTTACGCGGTGTGCGTGGGAACGGAATCACATCACGTACGTTCTGAACACCTGTTACGTAAGCAATCAGACGTTCGAAGCCCAGGCCAAAGCCGGAGTGTGGAACGGTGCCGTAGCGACGGAGATCGCGATACCAGCTGTAGTCCGCCGGGTTAAGGCCCATCTCCTGCATACGCGCGTCCAGCACATCCAGGCGCTCTTCACGCTGGGAGCCACCGATGATCTCACCGATGCCCGGCGCGAGGACATCCATCGCGGCAACGGTTTTACCGTCTTCGTTAAGGCGCATATAGAACGCCTTAATGTCTTTCGGATAGTTTTTTACCACAACCGGTGCTTTAAAGTGCTTCTCTGCCAGATAACGTTCGTGCTCGGAGGAGAGATCCACGCCCCAGTAAACCGGGTTTTCGAATTTCTCGCCGCATTTTTCCAGGATAGCGACCGCGTCGGTGTAATCGACCTGCGCGAAGTCTGCGGAGACGAAGCGCTCAAGACGGGCGATGGCGTCGTTATCGACACGCTCAGCGAAGAATTTCATGTCGTCTGCGCGCTCTTCGAGAACGGCTTTAAACACGTATTTCAGCATCGCTTCTGCCAGGGCTGCCGCGTCATTCAGATCGGCAAAGGCCACTTCCGGCTCCAGCATCCAGAATTCCGCCAGGTGACGGCTGGTGTTGGAGTTTTCCGCACGGAAGGTTGGGCCGAAGGTATAGATCTTAGACAGCGCACAGGCGTAGGTTTCACCGTTGAGCTGGCCGGAAACCGTCAGGAAGGCTTCTTTACCAAAGAAGTCTTTGTCGTAATCGACTTTACCTTCCGGCGTACGCGGCAGGTTTTCCATATCCAGCGTTGAAACGCGGAACATTTCACCTGCGCCTTCGGTATCGGAAGCCGTGATCAGCGGAGTAGAAACCCAGAAGTAACCTTGCTCGTCAAAGAAGCGATGCAGCGCCTGCGCCAGCGTATGACGCACGCGGGCAACCGCACCAATCAGGTTGGTGCGCGGACGCAGGTGCGCGACTTCACGCAGATATTCGATGCTGTGACGCTTCGCAGCCATCGGGTAGGTGTCCGGATCTTCAACCCAGCCGGTCACTTCCACCGAGGTCGCCTGAATTTCGTAGCTCTGACCCTGGCCCGGAGAGGCCACCACAACACCGGTGACGATCACGGAACAGCCGGTTGTCAGGTGCAGAACGTCATCATTGTAATTGGGCAGAGAATTATTAATGACGGCCTGTACAGGATCAAAGCAGGAACCGTCATAGACGGCGAGGAAGGAGATGCCAGCTTTAGAATCTCGGCGAGTACGCACCCATCCGCGCACGGTGACCTCCTGGTCAACGGCGACACGGCCCTGGAGTACGTCGGCTACAGGCACAACGCTCATAATATTCTCTCTGTTAATAGTCGGAAAAAATAAACACTTGTCCGCCCTTATAGGGGGGATATCTATGTTACCTGCCATCCGCTATCAGACAAGTAAATTTCACCGTCTTAAGAGAAGAAATAAGAAATTAATAAGAGAAGGGGAGCCATGAAGGCTCCCCCGAAGCCGTTAGCTGGCTTTTTTAACCTGAGGCAGATCGAAGGCTTTACGTAATGCGCGGACAAACGCTTTGTCATGGCAGATGGTTTTGCCCGGACTGTCGGAGAGCTTCGCGACCGGCTTACCGTTACATTCCACCAGTTTTATGACGATGTTCAGCGGTTTCACCTGAGGAATATCACAGGTTAACCGCGTACCAATCCCGAAACTCAGGTTCACCCGCGATGAGAAATGGCGATAAAGGTCGACGGCTTTCGCCAGGTCAAGGTTATCGGAGAAGACCAGCACCTTACTCATGGGGTCGATGCCCAGTTTTTCGTAATGGGCGATGGCTTTCTCACCCCATTCAACCGGGTCCCCGGAATCATGGCGCAAACCCTGGTAGCGTTCGGCAAACTCAGGGCCAAAGTCGCGCAGGAACGCGTCCATGGTAATGCAGTCGGTAAGGGCAATACCCAGCCGATCCGGGTATTCCTCTAGCCACGCGGCGAGGGCGGCGCGCTGGCTGTTGGCAAGGTCAGGGCTGATCTGCTGGTGCGCCTGGAACCATTCGTGCGCCTGGGTGCCCATAGGCGTTAAATCAAGGCGACGTGCCAGATCGTAGTTACTGGTGCCAACGAACCACGGCTCCTGTTGCAGACGTCTGACAATGGCTTCCTGAACCTCGCGAGAGAAGCGGCGGCGCGTGCCAAAGTCCATCAGACGGAATCGGGACATATCCAGCCCTTCGGTCAGTCTGGAAAACTCAACGAGTTTATTCTCCAGAGCGGCAACCGCCTGCGTCACACCGGTTTCAGGGGAGCGATAGCGGTGGGCCAGCTCGCTGATCACGGCCAGAAGCGGCACTTCCCACATGATCACCTCACGCCACGGGCCGGTCAGACGAATGTCCAGCTTGCCGTTATCATTGGTGACGGTGACCTGTTCCGGGTTATAGCGGAACTCACGCAGCCAGTTCAGATAATCCGCTTTAAAGAAAGGCAGGCCTGAAAGCCACTGATATTCGTCATCGGTGAGCGCCAGATGCTGCATGGCCTCGACCTGTTCACGAATGGAATCTGCGTAGATACCCAGCAAGTCGTCACCCCGGCAGCGAAATTCCGCCGCAACATGGACATCATGATAGTGGTGAAACACGGCTTGCTGCATATGCAGCTTGTACGCGTCGGTATCCAGCAACGTATGCAGAACCGGAGAAGCGAATTGAGTCATAGGTGCGCTGTAGCATCCTCTCACGGGAGCGTTTAGTACAATAAACAACTCCGGAGTATACCCTGTTTAGTGATTTATTGAACCCCGATCACAACATAAGCACACTTTATGGTCGAGAGCATTTCGTGCCCCGTGTTATAAAAATGTAGCTAAAAAGGGCGTTGTGCCTGAAAAGATGAACATTCTGCATAGCGCGTTTTACACAACAGGAATATATTGAATCGTTACTCGACAAACGATGCATAAGGTTTTCTATGACACAACAGCCACAAGCTAAATACCGCCACGACTATCGTGCGCCGGAATACCTGATAAGCGATATCGATCTGACTTTCGACCTGGATGCCACAAAAACCGTGGTGACGGCGGTAAGCCAGGTGACGCGCCAGAGCGCGACAGCCGTGCCGCTGCGTCTGGATGGTGAAGACCTGACGCTGGTTTCCCTGCATATTAACGATGAAGCCTGGTCAGACTATAAAGAAGAAGGCAACCAGCTGGTCATCGACAACCTGCCGGAACGCTTTACCCTGCGCATCGTGAATGAAATTAGCCCTGCCGCCAATACCGCGCTGGAAGGACTTTACCAGTCAGGCGTAGCCCTGTGTACCCAGTGTGAAGCCGAAGGTTTCCGCCACATTACCTGGTATCTGGATCGCCCGGACGTCCTGGCGCGCTTTACCACCAAAATTATTGCCGACAAAACGCTGTACCCGTACCTGCTTTCCAACGGCAACCGGATTGGTGAAGGGGAACTGGAGAATGGCCGTCACTGGGTACAGTGGCAGGATCCGTTCCCGAAACCCTGCTATCTGTTTGCGCTGGTGGCGGGAGATTTCGATGTCCTGCGCGACACCTTTAAAACGCGCTCTGGCCGTGAAGTCGCGCTGGAGCTGTTCGTGGACCGTGGCAACCTTGACCGCGCACCGTGGGCAATGACCTCCCTCATCAACTCCATGAAGTGGGATGAAACGCGCTTTGGCCTCGAATATGACCTCGACATCTATATGATCGTTGCGGTCGATTTCTTCAACATGGGCGCGATGGAGAATAAAGGTCTTAACATCTTTAACTCTAAATACGTGCTGGCGCGTACCGATACCGCCACGGATAAAGATTACCTCGATATCGAACGCGTTATCGGCCACGAATATTTCCATAACTGGACCGGGAACCGCGTCACCTGTCGCGACTGGTTCCAGCTGAGCCTGAAAGAGGGCTTAACCGTCTTCCGCGATCAGGAGTTCAGCTCCGATCTGGGATCGCGGGCGGTGAACCGCATCAACAACGTGCGCACCATGCGTGGTCTGCAATTTGCAGAAGATGCCAGCCCAATGGCGCACCCGATCCGCCCGGATAAAGTCATTGAGATGAATAACTTCTACACCCTGACGGTGTATGAAAAAGGCGCTGAAATTATCCGTATGATCCACACCCTGCTGGGTGAAGAGAATTTCCAGAAAGGGATGCAGCTTTACTTTGAGCGTCACGACGGCAGTGCGGCCACCTGCGACGATTTTGTTCAGGCGATGGAAGACGCCTCTAACGTCGATCTGTCTCATTTCCGCCGCTGGTACAGCCAGGCCGGTACGCCGATTGTGACGGTCAAAGACGACTACAACCCGGAAACCGAGCAGTACACGCTGACCATCAGCCAGCGTACGCCGCCAACGGCCGAGCAGGAAGAGAAACACCCGCTGCACATTCCGTTCAGCGTTGAGCTATACGACAACGAAGGCAACGTGATCCCGTTACAGAAGGGCGGCCACCCGGTGCATAACGTGCTGAACGTGACCCAGGCAGAGCAGACCTTTATCTTCGATAACGTCTATTTCCAGCCCGTTCCTGCCCTGCTGTGCGAGTTCTCCGCGCCGGTGAAACTCGAATACAAGTGGAGCGATCAGCAGCTGACGTTCCTGATGCGTCACGCGCGCAACGATTTCTCGCGCTGGGATGCCGCACAAAGTCTGCTGGCGACCTACATCAAGCTGAACGTCAACCGTTACCAGCAGGGCCAGCCGCTGACGCTGCCGGTTCATGTGGCAGACGCGTTCCGTGCCATCCTGCTGGATGAGAACATTGACCCGGCGCTGGCGGCTGAAATTTTAACGCTGCCGTCTGCGACTGAAATCGCCGAGCTATTTGACATCATCGACCCGATTGCCATCGTCGCCGTGCGTGAAGCGCTGACCCGCACGCTGGCGACCGAACTGGCAGATGAGTTCCTCGCCATTTACAACGCCAACAAGCTGGACGGGTATCGGGTGGAACATGCGGATATCGGTAAACGTTCCCTGCGCAATACCTGCCTGCGCTATCTGGCGTTTGGTGAGGCAGAGCTGGCGAACACGCTGGTCAGCAAGCAGTACCACGAAGCCGATAACATGACGGATGCCCTGGCCGCGCTGGCCGCAAGCGTTGCCGCCGAGCTGCCGTGCCGCGATGCGCTGATGCAGGAGTACGACGACAAGTGGCATCAGGATGGTCTGGTGATGGACAAGTGGTTCATCCTTCAGGCCACCAGCCCGGCAGCCGATGTACTCAGCAAAGTACGCAGCCTGCTGAAGCACCGTTCGTTCACCATGAGCAACCCGAACCGCGTCCGCTCTCTGATTGGTGCCTTCGCCAGCAGCAACCCGGCCGCGTTCCATGCCGAAGACGGCAGCGGTTATCAGTTCATGGTTGAAATGCTGACCGAGCTGAACAGCCGTAACCCGCAGGTGGCGTCTCGTCTGATTGAGCCGCTGATCCGCCTGAAACGTTACGATGCGCAGCGTCAGGCGAAAATGCGCGCCGCGCTTGAGCAGCTGAAAGGGCTGGAAAATCTGTCTGGCGATCTGTACGAGAAGATTGCTAAGGCGCTGGCCTGATGTAAAAAAGCCCGGTGGCGCTACGCTTACCGGGCCTACGTGGGGTCGCGGGGCATCGGTTTTCTCCCTCTCCCACAGGGAGAGGGCCGGGGTTAGGGCATCAGGCATTAGCCTTTATCCGCTGAATCTCCGCTTCCCCACGTTTCATCACCCGATCCAGTACTTCGGCTTCCAGCTCCGCCAGTCTGGCCGATCCCACGCGGCGAGGACGTGGAATATCTACCGTCAGATCCAGACCAATTTTGCCCTCTTCTATTAACAGCACCCTGTCTGCCATTGCCACGGCTTCACTGACATCATGCGTCACCAGCAGTACCGTAAAGCCGTGCGTCTGCCAGAGGGTTTCAATCAGATCCTGCATCTCGATCCGCGTCAGGGCATCAAGCGCGCCGAGCGGTTCATCAAGCAGCAACAGGCCGGGACGGTGAATCAGCGCGCGAGCCAGCGCTACGCGCTGCTTTTGTCCACCCGACAGGGCCGCAGGCCACTCTCCCGCGCGATTCTCCAGCCCTACCGCAGCGAGTGCCTGCCGGGCGTCCTCCCGCCAGCTGCCCTTCAGGCCCAGCCCGACGTTATCCATCACCGTTTTCCACGGCAGCAGACGCGCGTCCTGAAACATCATGCGCGTATCATCCTGAATCGTGGCCAGCGGCGTAGTGCCTGCCAGAATGTCACCGCAGTTTGGCGCTTCCAGCCCGGCTAAAAGACGCAGCAGGGTACTCTTGCCGCCACCGCTGCGGCCGACAACGGCCACGAACTGTCCGGCAGGAATATGCAGATCCAGTGCATTCAGAATGGTGTTGTCGCCGTAGCGTTTGGTCACGCCGTTCAGCAGTAACGGTGTTCCCTGGTTCAGTCGTGCAGTATTCATGCTTTCGCCTCCTGAGCGGTGTAGGCCGGGTTCCAGCGCAGCCAGCTACGTTCCAGCCACTGGGCGCTGACGTCCGCAAGTTTGCCGAGCAGGGCATAAAGGATAATGGCAACCACCACCACGTCCGTTTGCAGGAACTCGCGGGCGTTCATCGCCAGATAACCAATGCCGGAGTTAGCCGAAATGGTTTCCGCCACGATCAGGGTTAGCCACATCAGGCCGAGCGCAAAACGCACCCCAACCATAATGGAGGGCAGGGCGCCCGGCAGGATCACATGGGTAAACAGGGCAAAACCTGACAGGCCATAGCTGCGGGCCATCTCCACCAGACCGCGATCGATATTACGGATCCCATGCCAGGTATTGATATAAATCGGGAATAACGTTCCCAGCGCCACGAGGAAAATTTTGGCGCTCTCATCAATGCCAAACCACAGGATAACCAGCGGAATAAGCGCCAGATGCGGCACGTTGCGCAGCATCTGAACGGAGGTATCCAGCAGCCGCTCACCCCAGCGTGACAGGCCGCTGATCAGCCCCAGCGTCAGGCCGATGCTTCCGCCTATCGAAAAGCCAATTACCGCGCGCCAGGAGCTGATGGCAAGATGTTGCCACAGCTCACCGCTGGCGCTTAGCGACCAGAACGCTTCCACAACGCCCTCCGGAGAGGGCAAAATGCGGCTCGACAGCCAGCCAGTTGAAGACGCCAGTTGCCAGACGAGGACAATGCCGACGGGCAGAAACCACGGCGCGGCGCGCAGCAGCCATTTTTGTGCGGTTGCAGACATGGTGGCTCCTTAGCTTTGCGCGACTTTTCTCGGGATAAACGCGTTCGCCACGGCTTCGCCCTGCAACTGAAGCTGACGTGGCTGCGGAATTTCCGGGATAGCGACATCCAGATGCGGGAACAGCAGTTCACCCACCTTGTACGCCTCCTCCAGATGTGGGTAGCCAGACAGGATAAAGCTGTCGATCCCCAGCGCCGCGTATTCATTAATGCGTGCCGCTACGGTTGGACCGTCGCCGACCAGTGCCGTGCCGGCGCCGCCGCGCACCAGACCTACCCCGGCCCACAGGTTCGGGCTGATCTCAAGATTTTCACGCTTGCCGTTGTGCAGGGAAGCCATCCGGTGCTGGCCCACGGAGTCGGTTTTGGCAAACGCCGCCTGTGCTTTGGCGATAGTGTCGTCGTCCAGATGAGCGATCAGACGGTCGGCGGCTTGCCAGGCCTCGTCGTTGGTTTCGCGTACGATCACATGCAGGCGAATGCCGAAGCGTACCGTACGGCCATGTTCTGCGGCTTTAGCGCGTACCTGAGCAATTTTCTCTTTCACCAGCTCCGGTGGCTCGCCCCAGGTCAGATAGAGATCGACCTGCTCAGCCGCCAGCTCCTGCGCCACGTCCGACGATCCGCCGAAATAGAGAGGAGGGCGCGGCTGCTGTACCGGCGGGAAGTAGAGCTGCGCATCGCGAACGTGGATATGTTTCCCTTCGAAGGTGACGGTTTCCCCTTCCAGCAGACGTCGCCAGACGCGGGTGAACTCTGCGGAGGCTTCATAGCGCTCGGTATGATCGAGGAAGACGCCATCGCCCGCCAGCTCCTGCGGATCGCTGCCCGTCACCAGGTTGAACAGCGCGCGGCCGTTGGAGAGCCTGTCCAGCGTTGCTGCCTGACGCGCCGCGACGGTGGGCGACACCACGCTCGGGCGCAGGGCGACCAGGAATTTCAGGCGCTGGGTGACGGGGATCATCGACGCGGCAACCAGCCACGCATCCTCGCATGAGCGGCCCGTCGGGATCAGCACCCCGGTAAAACCGATGCGGTCTGCCGCCTGGGCGATCTGCTGTAGATAGCCGTGATCGACCGGGCGGGCGCCTTCTTCTGTGCCAAGATAGTGTCCATCACCGTGGGTGGGTAAAAACCAGAAAAGATTCAGACTCATGATTTTTTTCCTTCAATGCCAGCGGGTTGCCAGATGCGTTCGCGAATATTCACCTGCTTTGGAACCAGGCGGTTTTGATAAAAGAGGTCTGCCGTTTGCTGCTGGAGAGCGGCAACGTGGGCGTCAACAGGCGCTATGGTGGTAGGAGGACGGTGGTCAAGATAGGTGGCGATCACCGGTTCAGGCAGGCCCATGGTTTTTGCCAGCAGCGTGATGCTCTGCTGACGCTGGCTTTGGGTCAGCGCATCGGCCTGAGAGAAGGTATTCAGCACCTGCTGAATAAATGCGCCATTTTTCTCAGCGTAAGGACGTGCCGCCAGGTAGAACGAACCGGTCTGCTTCAGGGTGGTGCCGTCTTTCAGCACCCGCACACCGCCCTGCAACAGTGCGGCGGAGTAGTACGGGTCCCAGATAGCCCAGGCATCAACATTTTTTTGCTGAAACGCCGCGCGCGCATCGGCAGGCGTCAGGTAAACGGGCTGGATATCGGTGAATTTAAGGCCGGCCTCCTGCAACGCGCGCAGCAGCAGGTTGTGCGAGCTTGAACCTTTCTGGAAAGCAACCTTATGGCCTTTAAGATCGGCCACGCTTTTAATCTCGCTGTTTTCCGGCACCAGGATCACCTCTGCCTTCGGCTTGGCGGGCTCAACGCCAACGTAAACCAGATCCGCCCCGGCAGCCTGCGCAAAGATCGGCGGGATATCGCCGGTGCTGCCTAAATCAATACTTCCGACGTTCAGCGCCTCCAGCATCTGTGGCCCGGCAGGGAACTCGACCCATGAGAATTTGGTCTCCGGGAAACGCTTCTCCAGCAACGCATGGCTTTTCGCCAGCACCATGCTGACGCTGCCCTTCTGATAGCCGATACGCAGGCTATCCGGCGCTTTCTCCGCCGCCTGAGCCAGCGACGCCACGGCCAGCAGACCTGCGAGCCCGATACGGGTAACTGTTTTAAACATGCGCCACTCCTTGTGATTGATGAAATGCCGCCGCGTGGCGATCCCGACGCTTCAGGGCGTGCCAGAAGGTGTCGAGCGCACTGTCGAGGCGGGTTTGCAGATTCGGGGTGAAATGGGGTTTATGCTGGTAGTCGATTACCTGTGAGTCGTCAGCGAAGACGCCATGCAGGATCTCCTGCGCCTTCAGCGCGTTCAGAACCGGCTTGAGGGCATAATCCACCGCCAGTAAATGGGCTACCGTACCGCCTGTGGCCAGCGGCAGGACGACCTTACCGTCCAGCGCGCGTTCGGGCAGCAGATCGAGCAGCGTTTTCAGTGCGCCGGAAAAAGAGGCTTTGTAAATCGGTGTCGCGACGACCAGCCCGTCAGCACTCTTAAGTTGTTCGATCAGGGTTTTCAGCGCCGGGCTGTCGAAACGGGCGTAGAGCAAATCTTCAGGCGCGAAATTGTGCAAATTCCAGTGACACACTTCGACATCCAGAGCATTAAGCTTTTCGCGAGCGTATTCCAGCAGTGCGCTGGAGCGAGAGGGGAAGCGGGGGCTTCCGGCCAGGGTAATGACGCGCATGGTTGCTCCTTATAACTAATTGTTTGCTTTTATCTAACATTCATAACAATTTTCAGGAGTGTGACATTGCGTGGTTATTCCACTAAATGATTTATCCTCAGGATGAATGCAGAAAAATGCATAAGAAGCGAACCGATAAGTAAACGATTGCGTTTTACGTGGCTTTTTTTGCCACAGGTCAATTCCCTTTCCGGGCGGGATCGCACATAATCCCCTCCCGGTTTGCACACCGGGAATCCAGGAGAGTTCATGTACTACCCCTTCGTTCGTAAAGCCCTTTTCCAGCTCGATCCTGAGCGCGCTCATGAATTTACATTTCAGCAGTTACGCCGTATTACAGGAACGCCTCTGGCCGCGCTGGTGCGTCAAAACGTGCCGGAAAAACCAGTTCAGTGCATGGGCCTGACTTTCAAAAATCCACTGGGCCTGGCGGCCGGTCTGGACAAAAATGGCGAATGCATCGATGCACTCGGTGCGATGGGCTTTGGCTCGATCGAAATCGGGACGGTGACGCCGCGTCCGCAGCCGGGAAATGACAAGCCACGTCTGTTTCGCCTGGTTGAAGCCGAGGGGCTGATCAACCGCATGGGCTTTAATAACCTTGGCGTCGATCATCTGGTTGAGAACGTTAAGAAAGCCCATTTTGATGGCGTGCTGGGTATTAATATTGGCAAAAATAAAGACACGCCGGTCGAGCAGGGTAAAGATGACTATCTGATTTGTATGGAAAAAGTCTATGCCTATGCCGGTTATATCGCGGTGAATATATCCTCGCCTAACACCCCAGGGCTGCGTTCATTACAATATGGCGAAGCGCTCGACGATCTTCTTAGCGCCATTAAAAATAAACAAACGGCGCTACAGGCGATCCACCATAAATATGTTCCGGTCGCGGTTAAGATCGCCCCGGATCTTTCGGCAGAAGAATTGATCCAGGTTGCCGACAGTTTAGTTCGCCATAATATTGATGGTGTGATTGCGACCAATACGACACTCGATCGCTCTCTCGTTCAGGGAATGAAAAACTGTGACGAAGCGGGGGGATTAAGTGGCCGTCCGGTACAATTAAAAAGCACCGAAATTATTCGCGCACTCTCCGAGGAATTAAAAGGCCAGCTGCCGATTATTGGCGTGGGTGGCATTGACTCCGTCATCGCAGCACGTGAGAAGATGGCGGCAGGCGCATCGCTGGTGCAAATTTATTCCGGCTTTATTTTTAAAGGGCCGCCGCTGATTAAAGAAATCGTCACGCATATCTAATCTTTTCTCTTAATCAGACAACCAGGGCTTTATTTCCAGCCCTGGTTGTTTTATATTCCGTCATTGTTGCTTATTTAGACATTATAGTCTTTTATTACTAGTGTTATAAGCGAAGCGGCAAACAGGACATTTTTAGTACAGGACGTTTAGGGGACGGGAGAGAAACATGCGAATTAAACCTGACGATAACTGGCGCTGGTATTTTTGTGAAGAGCATGACCGTATGATGCTCGACTTAGCCAATGGCATGTTGTTTCGCTCTCGTTTTGCGCGCCGAATGTTAACGCCGGACGCGTTTGCGCCCTCTGGCTTTTGCGTTGACGATGCTGCACTCTATTTCTCTTTCGAAGAAAAATGCCGCGAGTTCGATCTCTCCAAAGAACAGCGCGCTGAACTCGTATTAAATGCGCTGGTGGCGATCCGTTTCCTGAAACCACAAATGCCGAAAAGCTGGCATTTCCTCGCGCATGGCATGAGCTGGACCCCGGCTATCGGCGATGCGGCGAGCGTCAATCTGAGCGATACCGAAGAAGAGGTGAATTTGCTGGTGGTTGAACCCGGTGAAAACGCTGCGCTCTGTTTGCTGGCCCAACCCGGCGTGACCATTGCCGGGCGAGTCATGCAGTTAGGTGATGCCATCAAAGTGATGAATGACAGGCTGAAGCCACAGCTGCGCGTCGATTCCTTCAGCCTCGAACAGGCGGTTTAAGCTTCCAGCTGCACGGATGTTTTCGGTACACAGCTACAGCACAGGATCGTGCCGTCACTGCCAATCGCAGATTTCTTCAGGGCACTCACTTCACCATCGATCAGTTTAATGCGACAGCATCCGCATATCCCCGCGCGACAGGAATACGGTACGCGGATACCCGCCTGCTCCAGCTGTTCCAGTAGCACCTGCTGATTATTACCTCGGATGACTTTGCCTTCCCAGTGAATATCCACCGCGGAAGCGACGTTGGTGACAACGTCAACCATCTCTTCTTCCTGACCTGCGCCGTACACCCTGGCAGGCCCGCGGGTGAGAATTTCGACCTCGTCGCCCACGCGGATCACGCCGCTGGAGCGGGGGATCAGGTTCTGGCCGAAGTCGACATCGCCGTTATCCTGCGCGGTACGAAATGACTGCAAGGTTTTCAGCGGTTCGCCGGAAGGGTGTTTCTGGCCTTTCTCCGGGCTGACGGTGGTAAAAATACAGCGGCTGCACGGCTTCACGACATCAAAAATAACGCTGCCGATGCGGATCACTTTCCAGGTATCTTCATCCCAGGCATCCGCTCCGGTCACCACCAGATTCGGGCGAAACTGCTCCATCTGCACGCTGGCTTTGCAACGATTTTGTAAATCACGCAGCGAGGCCTCGCTGGTCAGCAGGAAGGGAAAACCATCGGCGAAGGAGAGGGGAACCGCATCGTGGCGCTTCACGCGACGGGTCAGCGCAGGCCCGACCCAGCGCAGCTGAACGTCACGGGAGAAAAAGCCGCTCAGCCACTGGTTAATATTGTCCGGCGCGATACGCGCGGTAAAATGGTTGCCCCACACTTCCGTTGGCGCATCAACCGGCGCAAAATCAGCAAAGCGGATCACGACGCTTGAACCGTCTGGCGCGGTCAAATGCAGCCCGTCATGAAGCGGGGAAGGGGTAAAGCGAACCATCTGCGGGAACTGACGTGCGGTGATAAACGTACCGTCAGGCTCGGTGACCATAAAAATACGATCGAAGGCGAATCCGCTCATATCGGCCAGCGCGTGAGTCACGCCGATACCGCGCATCGATTTCACCGGATGAATAAAAAGCCTGGATAACGTCGCCACTGCACACTCCCGCTAAAGAAAATAAGCCTTCAACTTTATGACATACACGCCATATTAGCTATAATGCGCGACAATTTTCTATGAGTAAAAGTGACGATATGAATTCTCTGTTTGCCAGTACGGCCCGTGGGCTGGAAGAGCTGTTAAAAACTGAACTGGAAGCCCTGGGCGCGAAAGAGTGCCGGGTGGTTCAGGGTGGTGTCCATTTTGAGGGCGACACGCGGCTTATTTACCAGAGCCTGATGTGGAGCCGTCTGGCGTCGCGCATCATGCTGCCGATGAAAGAGTGCAAGGTCTACAGCGATCTTGATCTCTACACCGGCGTACAGATGATCGACTGGACAGAGATCTTCACCCCGGACGCCACCTTTGCGGTGCATTTCAACGGCGTCAACGATGAGATCCGCAACAGCCAGTACGGTGCCCTGCGCGTTAAGGATGCCATTGTGGACTGCTTCACGCGTCGTAATAAAGAACGTCCGAACGTTGACCGTGAAAACCCGGATCTGCGTATCAACGTCTGGCTGAACGGCGATACGGCCAGTATTTCCCTGGATCTGAGCGGCGCAGGCCTGCATCTGCGCGGTTATCGCGATCGCACCGGGATGGCACCGATCAAAGAAACGCTGGCTGCCGCTATCGTGATGCGCTCCGGATGGCAGCCAGGTACGCCGCTGCTCGATCCGATGTGTGGTTCCGGTACGCTGCTGATTGAAGCCGCGATGCTGGCCACCGACCGTGCGCCAGGGCTGCACCGCGGCCACTGGGGCTTCAAAGGCTGGGCGCAGCACGATGAAGCCATCTGGAAAGAGGTCAAAGACGATGCGCAGACCCGCGCCCGTAAAGGGCTGGCGGAGTACACCTCTCACTTTTACGGTTCGGACAGCGACGCACGGGTGATTGAACGCGCGCGCAGCAACGCCCGTCGTGCCGGTATCGGCGAGCTGGTGACCTTCGAGGTGAAGGACGTGGCGAATCTGACCAATCCTCTGCCAAAAGGCCCGTACGGTACGGTGATCAGCAACCCGCCGTATGGTGAGCGTCTGGACAGCGAGCCGGCGCTGATTGCGCTGCACAGCCTGCTGGGCCGCAACATGAAAGCGCATTTCGGCGGCTGGAACCTCTCCCTGTTTAGCGCCTCGCCGGAGCTGCTGAGCTGCCTGCAATTGCGTGCCGATCGCCAGTTCAAGGCGAAAAACGGCCCGCTGGACTGCGTGCAGAAAAACTACCATCTGGCAGAGATAGCGGCGGACAGCAAACCGTCAGGCGTGGCGGAAGATTACGCCAACCGCCTGCGCAAAAACCTGAAGAAATTTGAGAAGTGGGCGAAGCAGGAAGGTATCGAATGTTATCGCCTGTACGACGCTGACCTGCCGGAATACAACGTGGCGGTTGACCGCTATGCGGACTGGGTGGTGGTTCAGGAGTACGCCCCGCCGAAAACTATCGATGCGCAAAAAGCACGTCAGCGTATGCTGGATGTGATTGCGGCCACCATCGCCGTACTCGGCATTTCGCCAAACAAGCTGGTGCTGAAAACCCGTGAGCGTCAGAAAGGCAAAAACCAGTATCAGAAGATGGGCGAGAAGGGCGACTTCCTCGAAGTGGGCGAATATAACGCGCGCCTGTGGGTTAACCTGACCGACTACCTTGATACCGGCCTGTTCCTCGATCACCGTATCGCCCGCCGCATGCTGGGCCAGATGAGCAAGGGTAAAGACTTCCTGAACCTGTTCTCCTATACCGGCAGCGCCAGCGTTCATGCGGGACTTGGCGGCGCGCGTAGCACCACCACGGTAGATATGTCCCGGACTTATCTGGAGTGGGCTGAGCGCAACCTGCGTCTTAACGGCTTAACCGGTCGTCAGCATCGCCTGTTACAGGCCGACGTGCTGGGCTGGCTGCGCGATACCGACGAGCAGTTTGACCTGATCTTTATCGATCCGCCGACCTTCTCTAACTCCAAGCGTATGGAGGATAGCTTTGATGTTCAACGCGATCACCTGCGCCTGATGACCGACCTGAAGCGTCTGCTGCGTAAAGGCGGCACCATTATGTTCTCGAATAACAAGCGCGGATTCCGCATGGATCACGACGGCCTGGCCGAACTGGGACTGAAAGCACAAGAAATCAGCCAAAAAACGCTGTCCCAGGACTTTGCCCGTAACCGTCAAATCCACAACTGCTGGCTGATCTCCGCGGTCTGAAAGGAAAAATAAATGTCTTTAATTAGTATGCACGGCGCGTGGCTCTCTTTCAGCGACTCACCGCTTCTCGATAATGCAGAGCTGCATATCGAAGATAACGAGCGCGTCTGTCTGGTCGGCCGTAACGGCGCAGGTAAATCGACGCTGATGAAGATCCTCAACCGTGAGCAGGGGCTGGACGACGGCCGTATTGTTTACGAGCAGGATCTGATCGTCTCTCGTCTGCAACAGGATCCGCCGCGTAACGTCACCGGCAGCGTGTACGATTTTGTGGCGGAAGGGATTTCAGAGCAGGCGGAATACCTCAAGCGTTACCACGAGATTTCGCATCTGGTGATGACGGACCCGAGCGACAAGAATCTCAACGAGCTGGCAAAAGTGCAGGAGATGCTCGATCACCACGGTCTGTGGCAGCTGGAAAACCGCATTAACGAAGTGCTGGCCCAGCTTGGCCTGGAAGCGGATATGGAGCTGTCGGCGCTCTCCGGCGGCTGGCTGCGTAAAGCGGCGCTGGGCCGTGCCCTTGTGAGCGGGCCTAAGGTGCTGCTGCTGGACGAACCGACGAACCACCTGGATATCGAAGCGATTGACTGGCTGGAAGGGTTCCTGAAAACCTTTAACGGCACCATTATCTTCATCTCCCACGACCGTTCGTTCATCCGCAACATGGCCACGCGCATTGTCGACCTCGACCGCGGCAAGCTGGTGACCTATCCGGGCGATTACGATACCTATCTGCTGGAGAAAGAAGAGAACCTGCGCGTCGAAGAGCTGCAAAATGCCGAGTTCGACCGCAAGCTGGCGCAGGAAGAGGTCTGGATCCGTCAGGGCATTAAAGCGCGTCGTACCCGTAACGAAGGCCGCGTTCGCGCCCTGAAGGCGATGCGCCGCGAACGTAGCGAACGCCGTGAAGTCATGGGTAGCGCCAAAATGCAGGTGGAAGAGGCGTCCCGCTCGGGCAAGATTGTCTTCGAAATGGAGAACGTGAATTATTCGGTTGACGGCAAAGTGCTGGTGAACGATTTCTCCGCTCAGGTTCAGCGCGGCGACAAAATCGCGCTGATCGGCCCGAACGGGTGCGGTAAAACCACGCTGCTGAAACTGATGCTCGGCCAGCTCCAGGCCGACAGCGGTCGTATCCACTGCGGGACCAAACTGGAAGTGGCGTACTTCGACCAGCACCGCGCCGAGCTGGATCCAGACCGTACGGTGATGGATAACCTCGCCGAGGGTAAACAGGAGGTCATGGTTAACGGCAAGCCGCGTCACGTGCTGGGCTACCTTCAGGACTTCCTGTTCCACCCGAAACGCGCCATGACGCCGGTGCGCGCGCTGTCCGGCGGAGAACGTAACCGTCTTTTGCTGGCGCGTCTGTTCCTGAAACCCAGTAACTTATTGATTCTCGATGAACCGACTAACGATCTGGATGTCGAAACGCTGGAACTGCTGGAAGAGTTGATTGATGGTTACCAGGGCACTGTGATGCTGGTCAGCCACGATCGTCAGTTTGTCGATAACACCGTGACCGAGTGCTGGATCTTCGAAGGCGAAGGACGCATCGGGCAATATGTGGGCGGCTATCATGACGCGCGTGGACAGCAATCGCAGTCGCTGGCGCAAAAACAGGAGAAGACCAAAAATGTCGCTGAACCTGTTGTTGCAAAGGCAGAAACTGTCAAAAAGTCTCCTGCTAAAATGAGTTATAACTTGCAGCGCGAGCTGGAGGGGCTGCCGCAGCGTCTGGAAGAGCTGGAAGCTGCGCTGGAAGCACTGCAAATTCAGGTCGCTGATGCGTCATTCTTTACGCAGCCTCACGACTATACTCAGAAAGTATTGGCTGAACTCACCCAGGCTGAACAGGCGCTGGAAGAGGCATTTGAGCGCTGGGAGTACCTTGAGTCTCTGAAAAACGGCGCATAAACAGGGATAATCTATGTGTGACCAGCACCATGCCGATCGGCATATATTATGCTCGCAATGCGATATGCTCGTGGCGTTGCCAGAGCTCGGTCACGGACATAAGGCTGCCTGCCCGCGCTGTGGCGCTACGCTGACGACCGAGTGGGACGCGCCAAGGCAGCGTCCTACGGCGTATGCGCTGGCAGCCTTATTCATGTTACTGCTCTCCAATCTCTTCCCTTTCATCTATATGAAAGTGGGCGGGATGACCAGCCAGGTGGATTTACTGGAAATTCCAGGCGTGATGTTCTCGGAAGATTACGCCAGCCTTGGCACCTTCTTTCTTCTTTTCGTGCAGATCGTCCCGGCTTTTTGCCTGGTCGTCATTCTGCTGCTGGTCAACCGCGTCAGGATGCCCACTGTCCTTAAAATCAAACTCGCGCGGATCCTGTTCCAGCTAAAAAGCTGGGGGATGGCGGAAATTTTTCTCGCGGGTATTCTGGTCAGCTTCGTGAAGCTGATGGCCTACGGCGATGTGGGGATTGGCAGCAGCTTTATTCCGTGGTGTCTGTACTGCGTGCTACAACTGCGCGCGTTCCAGTGCGTGGACCGACGCTGGGCCTGGGACGATATTGCCCCGGCGCCGACGCTTTCGCAGACGGTAAAGGTGGGCGTACCGGGTATCCGTCAGGGGCTTCGCTCCTGCTCGTGCTGCACCGCCGTGCTGCCCGCGGATGTCGAGGTGTGTCCACGCTGTGAAACAAAAGGTCACGTCCGGCGTAAAAATAGCCTGCAATGGACCATGGCGCTGCTGGTGACCTCTGTCATGCTCTATCTGCCCGCCAATATCTTGCCGATCATGATCACCGATCTGCTCGGCGACAGAATGCCCTCGACCATACTGGCCGGGGTGATTTTGCTGTGGAGCGAGGGGTCTTACCCTGTAGCAGGCGTCATATTCCTCGCCAGTATTATGGTTCCGACCTTAAAGATGATTGCCATTGCCTGGCTTTGCTGGGATGCAAAAGGGCACGGTAAGCGAGACAGCGAGCGTATGCATCTGATTTATGAGGTCGTGGAATTTGTTGGCCGCTGGTCGATGATTGACGTGTTCGTGATTGCGGTTCTCTCAGCGCTGGTGCGTATGGGGGGGCTGATGAGTATTTATCCCGCTATGGGGGCGCTGATGTTTGCGTTGGTCGTCATTATGACCATGTTTGCGGCCATGACCTTCGACCCTCGTTTATCGTGGGATCGTGAGCCCGATTCAAGCCATGAGGAAGAGTAAGAGCATGGAAAATAAGAGTGGAGAGGCTAAAGTGCAGAAGGTCAGAAACTGGTCGCCGGTGTGGATTTTCCCCATCGTGACCGCGCTGATCGGTGCATGGATCCTGTTTTATCATTACAGCCATCAGGGACCGGAAGTCACGCTAATTACCACCAATGCAGAGGGGATTGAGGGCGGAAAAACCACCATCAAGAGCCGCAGCGTGGATGTGGGTGTCGTGGAAAGCGCTACCCTGACGGATGATTTAACCCATGTTGAAATCAAGGCCCGCCTGAATGCCGGCATGGAAAAACTGCTCCATGAAGATTCTGTTTTTTGGGTAGTGAAACCGCAGGTCGGAAGAGAAGGGATCAGCGGCTTAGGGACGCTATTGTCAGGGGCCTACATCGAACTCCAGCCCGGCAACAAAGGCGCCCAGCCAGCAAACTATCAGCTGCTGGATTCACCGCCGCTTGCGCCACCGGATGCAAAAGGGATCCGCGTTATTCTGGACAGCAAAAAAGCGGGCCAGCTCTCGCCGGGCGATCCGGTGCTGTTCCGTGGGTATCGCGTCGGTTCGGTTGAAACAAGCACCTTCGATCCGCAAAAACGGACCATCAGCTATCAGCTTTTTATCAATGCGCCTAATGACCGCCTGGTGACCAGCAACGTTCGCTTCTGGAAAGACAGCGGGATCGCGGTGGATCTGACCTCTGCGGGGATGCGCGTTGAGATGGGTTCACTCACCACGCTGTTTGGTGGGGGCGTCAGTTTTGATGTGCCGGAAGGTATAGATCTGGGACAACCGGTGGCGGAGAAAACCGCCTTCAGGCTGTTTGACGATCAAAAAAGCATTCAGGATGCGCTCTATACCGATCACATCGACTACCTGATGTTCTTTAAGGACTCTGTACGCGGCTTGCAGCCTGGGGCGCCAGTTGAGTTCCGCGGTATCCGTCTGGGGACCGTGGGACAAGTGCCTTACTTTGTTCCGGGACTCAAGCAGATGCTTGATGATGATTATCGTATTCCGGTGCTGATCCGCATTGAGCCTGAGCGTTTGATTAACCAGATAGGCGAGGACCAGGATATTGGGGAGCATATCAGCGATCTGATGAATCGCGGTCTGCGTGGCTCGCTGAAAACTGGCAACCTGGTCACAGGGGCGTTATATGTCGATATGGACTTCTATCCAAAAGCGCCACCAATGACGGGGATCCGTGAATTTGGCGGCTACAAAATCATTCCTACGGTCAGCAGTGGCCTGGCGCAGATCCAACAGCGCCTGATGGAAACACTGGATAAGATCAACAATCTGCCGCTGAATCCAATGCTTGAGGCCGCGACGGGATCACTGCATCAGAGCCAGGCGACGATGCAACGTCTGCAAACCACGCTGGATAATATCAACAAGATCACCGCCAACCAGTCCATGCAGCAGCTGCCGCAGGATATGCAGAAAACGTTGCGCGAACTGAATCGCAGTATGCAGGGCTTCCAGCCGGGCTCAGCGGCTTACAACAAGATGGTGGCGGATATGCAACGTCTTGATCAGGTTTTACGCGAGCTACAGCCCGTTCTGAAAACGCTCAATGAAAAGAGCAACGCGCTGGTGTTTGAAGCGAAAGACAAAAAGGATCCTGAGCCTAAGAGGGCGAAACAATGAAAAAATGGCTAATCATCGCAGGCGCACTGGTATTAACGGCCTGTAGCTCTGGAAGCGATAACAAAAGCTACTACCAGTTGCCGTTAAGCGCGCAATCCGGTGCGCAGAGTAGCAGCTCGCAGGGCAGCCGTCTGCTGTGGGTTGAACAGGTTGCCGTGCCAGATTATCTGGCGGGCAACGGGGTGGTCTACCAGACCAGCGATGTGCAGTACGTTATCGCCAACAATAACCTGTGGGCCAGCCCGCTGGATCAGCAGCTACGCAATACGCTGGTGGCGAATCTGAGCAGCCAGCTCCCTGGTTGGGTAGTCGCCTCGCAGCCTCTGGGAAGCGATCAGGATACCCTGAATGTTAACGTGACGGGATTCCATGGCCGCTATGATGGTGCGGTTGTTATCAGCGGGGAGTGGCTCTTGAATCATCAGGGCCAGCTGATTAAGCGTCCTTTCCATCTGGAACTGAAGCAGCAGAAAGATGGCTATGACGAAATGGTGAAAGTGCTTGCGCAGGGGTGGGCACAGGAGTCGGCTGCTATCGCAAGAGAGATTTCCCGGCTGCCATAAGTAAAATTCATCGACGAAAGCCGCACTCAGCTTCTTGCTGATTGCGGCTTTTTTTTCGTTTTATGTTCAGTTTGTTACTTGTCCCGCGTCACATTTTTTGTACAAACGATCTTCCATGTAGCTCACAAATATGACACCCGTATGAATTTTGAACGTTGACGCTGACGCCGATTCGGGGTATTCGTTAACTGTGCTTGCACATATTGCAATCACTGTTTTCTTTCCACCAGACAAAAGAATGAGGGAAACGAGGCATGAAGAGACAGAAACGAGATCGCCTGGAAAGGGCTCATCAACGTGGTTATCAGGCTGGCATCGCCGGACGTTCAAAAGAAATGTGTCCCTATCAGGCCCTGAATCAAAGGTCCCAATGGCTAGGGGGCTGGCGAGAAGCCATCGGAGACAGGGCAGTACTTGCTTGATACCGTCTCTTTAAAAAGAAACCTCCGCAATGCGGAGGTTTCGCCTTTCTGGAAGGGGCTAAATGCCGTTATCAGAAAGCGGAGGTATCCTGGAACAGACCCACTTTCAGGTCGTTCGCAGTATAGATAAGACGACCATCTACCAGCACTTCACCGTCTGCCAGGCCCATAATCAGGCGGCGGTTAACGATGCGTTTGAAATGGATACGGTAGGTGACTTTCTTCGCGGTAGGCAGAACCTGACCGGTGAATTTCACTTCGCCTACGCCCAGCGCACGGCCTTTACCTTCACCGCCAAGCCAGCCCAGATAGAAGCCAACCAGCTGCCACATGGCATCGAGGCCCAGGCAGCCAGGCATTACCGGATCGCCAATAAAGTGGCAACCGAAGAACCACAGGTCCGGGTTGATATCGAGTTCTGCTTCTACGTAACCCTTATCAAAGTTGCCGCCGGTTTCGGTCATTTTCACGACACGGTCCATCATCAGCATATTTGGGGCCGGTAACTGCGGGCCTTTCGCACCAAACAGTTCACCGCGACCAGAGGCAAGAAGGTCTTCTTTAGTATAGGATTCGCGTTTATCTACCATGTTCTCAGTAAGCCTTATTTTAGTGAAGGACGCAGGATAGCTAACACGTGTACGCTGAACAAGTCCGATCAGTTAGCACTAAACCAACTTAACCAGCGTAACGGCCACGGATAACGATGACGAGCATCCTGCTGTGTCGCCTGAGCTATACGTTCCTGAATGGTCTGCATCAGGGTTGTCTGGCCTTCGCCGTCCCAGACCAGGTTTGTCAGTAAGGGTAGAGCATCCTCAACCCCTTCGATGGCCCAGACGGCGAATTGTTCCTGCTCTACCGCATCCAGAATCGCCTGGCTCAGGCTCAAATGGCGAGCGTTAGGCGCCGGAATAATCACGCCCTGTTTGCCGTTTAAACCGCGCTGCTGGCAGATAGCAAAGAAGCCTTCGATTTTCTCATTCAGTCCACCCACCGGTTGAGCACGACCAAACTGATCTACGGAACCGGTAATCGCAATATTCTGATTAATCGGTACGTCTGCAAGCGCGCTGATCACGGCGCACAGCTCTGCCATCGAGGCGCTGTCGCCGTCGACTTCACTGTAGGACTGCTCAAAGGTCAACGAGGCAGAGAAGGGGATCTGCTGCTCCAGCTGAAGTTCAGACATCAGGAATGCCTGCATGATCATCATGCCTTTGGCATGAATGTTTCCGCCCAGTTCGGCCTTGCGTTCGATATCGGTAAATTCGCCGTCACCAATGTGCACGACACAGCTGATACGGGAAGGCTCGCCAAAGGCGCGCGGGTGTCCGGGGAACTCGATGACGGACAAGGCGTTGATTTGCCCGATACGTTCGCCTTCGGTCTCCACCAGAATCTGTTCCAGCAGAATTTCATCCTGCATACGGTCAGCAAGATAACCTTCACGCCATTCACGCTGGGCCAGCATCTGACTAAGCTGCTCGCCGGTAAACGGACCGTTGCCGCTGATAACGCCCACTTCACGCAGCTGTTTACCGATCCAGAGCGGGCAGAGCGGCAGGGTTTCCTGATCGCCGGTGTAGCGTACGGCCTCGCGGATTAAGCCCGGCCACGCATCCTCGGCAGGCGAGGGCAGCGCGAAACGTTCCGCCACGGCCATAACCCACTGACACCACTGCGCCATGTCATCGGCATCGGCGATCTGAATATTGTCTTCAAATTCGCTGTAAACCGCCTGCTCCGCGAGTTCTGGCTCCATTTCCTGGAAATCAGCCAGAGATTCACGGTCACCCGTCAGCACGACGGTCAGCGACAGCGGCATAGACGGAATGGAAACAGGCAGCGGACGTGAATCGTCGTAGCCTATCCAGTCAAAACGTTGCTGCGTCACTACTGTTTTCAGGCGCATCCACAGCAGAGGCTGTGCAAGCAGGGTGCGAAGGGAGATGAGCAACACGCCGCCGTTCGCGCGGTGTACCAGACCGGGTTGCAGTGACACATCGCCATTGAACTGACGAAGGCAGCCGAACAGCTGTTCTGCTTCCACCCAGTTGGCGGTAATCACCTCGCCTTTTGCAGCGAACTGTCCGTCTGCCTGCGTGGCAGGTTCGTACGTCACTTCACGTCCGGCAATATGATACTGACCACCAAAAACGGCATTCGTTTTTGGCTGCAACTGGCGCATGGCATCACCGAGAAGCGTCAGATACTCGGCTTCTTCCGGGGCTTTGAGCAGCATGAAAGGAGATGTAGCCCATGGGGATGACATCTGCTCCAGCGCGTAATGCAAACGCGGTTGTGTATCGCTAAGTATGAATTCGTGTTCTTTTGTGAGGTCTGGCTGTGCAAACAGCTCCTGATAGCTCTCGGTATCCGGAACCAGGTCACGCCATGCAAGTTTCGTAATGGTCAAAGTTGATGTTTTTTAGTCAGAAGTAAAACCGTGGAGTATACCGTAAGCGGCGCACTCTGCCCAATCAGGATTCGGGTTTTCGTCATGCGGATCGCCTGCGACGTTTCACAGGATATGATTTCTTTTCAGCAGATTGCCAAAAAACTGATATTCTGAACAGAGTTACACGGTAACACTGAGATCGCAATGAAATATCAACAACTGGAAAACCTCGAAAGCGGCTGGAAATGGAAGTACCTGGTCAAAAAGCACCGTGAAGGGGAGCTGATCACCTGCTACATCGAAGCCAGCGCGGCACAAGAAGCTGTGGATATGTTGCTGACCCTCGAAAACGAACCGGTACTGGTCAACGGCTGGATTGAGAAACACATTAATCCGGCCTTGTTAAACCGGATGAAGCAAACTATCCGTGCTCGTCGTAAACGGCATTTCAATGCCGAGCATCAGCACACCCGTAAGAAATCCATCGACCTGGAGTTCATGGTCTGGCAGCGTCTGGCCGGGTTTGCGCAACGGCGCGGGAAAACCCTGTCGGAAACGGTGGTGCAGCTGATTGAAGATGCCGAGCACAAAGAGAAGTATGCCAGCCAGATGTCGACGCTGAAGAACGATCTACAGGCACTGTTAGGTAAAAAATAAGCTTTTTACTTTTCTTCAGATAATAAAAAACCCCGCATCGCGGGGTTTTTTTATAAGACGATAACTTATGCCGCAGGCTGAGTTACAACGTCTTTGATACCTTTAACTTCGATCTCTACGCGACGATCTGGTGCCAGGCAGTCGATCAGTGCAGCGCGTGGTTTCACGTTGTCACAGGTAGAACCGGTAACTGGGTTAGATTCGCCCATACCACGTGGGGAGATCTTGTTAGCTGGGATACCTTTAGATACCAGGTAATCAACTACAGACTGAGCACGTTTCTCAGACAGACCCTGGTTGTAAGCGTCAGAACCGATACGGTCGGTGAAGCCCAGAACCACTACAGAACCGTCTTTAGGATCCAGGTTGCTCAGCTGGGTGTACAGCTGATCCAGTGCCTGCTGACCTTCTGGTTTCAGGGTAGCTTTGTTGAAGTTGAACAGAACGTCAGACTTCAGAGTGAAGTGCTTGGTCTGTACTTCTGGAGCTGGAGCCGGAGCTGGAGCTACGACTGGCGCATCTTCCTGCTGACCGAAACGGTAAGAAACACCAACGCTCAGCATGCCGTTGTCTGGACGAACGCCAACGGTAGCACCGTCACCGATGTTGTTAACCCACTGGTATTCCAGACGGGTAGCGATGTCACGGGTCATTGCCCACTCAACGCCACCAGCGAATACTGGGGAAACACCCGTGTCGTGGTCGTCACCAGCACGGCTGTTGCTGGAGTCTGCACGCCATACCATGCCGCCCAGACGGGTGTACACGTCCAGATCGTCAGTTACTGGGTAACCCAGTTTAGCGGTCAGCTGTACGCCCTGAGCTTTGAAAGCGCCATTGGTTTCGTTGCCTTTGTAAGGCATACGACCTAACCAGTCGTAACCCATTTCGAAGCCAACATACGGGTTAACCTGATAGCCACCGAACGCACCTGCACCAAGCTGGCTCTCATGAGTTGGGCCATCATTGTTGTTTGCGCTGTCGTACCAACCGGTGTCATGGAACTGAGACCAACCCAGTTTACCACCTGCATACCAGGTATTATCTTTCGGAGCGGCCTGCGCTACGGTAGCGAAGCCAGCCAGTGCCACTGCAATCGCGATAGCTGTCTTTTTCATTTTTTGCGCCTCGTTATCATCCAAAATTTGCCATGAATATCTCCATCGGAGGAATCACGGTTAAATCCTTCACCGGGGGGCGTGGTCAAATATAAACCTACCGATATCTTCGGCTTAGGCCGAGCACCCCTGGCGATGTAAAGTCTACAACGTAGCTGAAAACTTACAAGTGTGAAGTCCGTCAGGCATATGAAAAAAAAAGTTCCGTATACCTAATATTTAACAATTTTTGAACGAATTTTGTGCAGTAAAATTAACGAGAACCGCGTCAGACAAGCCTTGCCGCAGTTTTGGCGCGTTGAACTTTTTTTGCATACTGCGGTCGAAAAAAATTCCAGGAAAACTCTTAAAATTACTCAATGGTACACATTTGAGTGAATTTTTAGCCCGGGATGTTGTCCTCTGCGATAGGAATCTCCACGAACTGGCCGCATGATGAAACCCATCGCGTTACCTTCTTCAGCCGCTTCAGACAGACGCAAATGTTCCTCTTGCGACAGATCCTCAGGCAACCACCCAATCACGACGCTATAGTTCCCGGTACGTAATGCCCGGACCATCGACTCGACCGTATCGCAAGGGGAGAGTTGATTAATCTGCATCACCTTCGCTAACGGCAGGCCAGCCGACTGAACCCATTCACGACTTAATTTTTGCTGTGGCGTCAGCCAGAGCTGCCAGCGAGACTGTTGCCCGAGCTGCTGCAAAAGCGGCAGGAGTAAGAGTTGTGTTAACAGCGGCTGGTCTTCACGGTAAACCACTTCACTGATAAGCCCTGTCGATACACGCCCGATAGAATTCTGCGCAGCATTGCCTGCGGCAGAAGTGGAAGGTGTTAAGTGATTTGCATAGCCTGAAGTGTACATATTCATTCCAGCCCTGTAGTTACTGTATGGATATACAGTAACCCGTGTGTGCATAAAGATCAACCTCATTTTCGGAAAGCGACTCGCAAATTTCATCCATTCCTGGTGAACCTGAAAAAATCATCTTGCCCAACGGCAATAAGTTGCCTATTTTCCTGCTAACGGATCCGTTAGTAAGAAATATCGTGTTTACTGTATGATTTTTAATGGAATTATCATGAAAAAGATATCTTATGATCGGATTTATCAATCTCAGGAATACCTCTCTCCGCTGGGCGAAATTCATCATCGCGCCCTGTTTGGCGGTTATACCCTGGCCGTGGATGAAGCGGTGTTCGCGATGGTGTCTGACGGCGAGCTGTACCTTCGCGCCTGTGAGCAAAGTGCAAAATACTGTGTAAAAAACGCCTCCTCTTTTCTGACACTGATGAAACGAGGACGGCCAGTGCTGCTTAATTACTACCGTGTGGATGAAGGTCTGTGGCAAAACAGGGAAAAGCTGCTTCAGCTCTCCTCGTTTGCGCTCGATGCCGCCAGGAAAGAGCGCTACCAGCGTCATCAGCGTAACCGGCTTAAAGATCTGCCGAACCTGACCTTTCAGATTGAGGTCCTGCTTATGGAGGCGGGCATTACCAATGAAGAGACGCTACGGCAGTTGGGGGCGAAGACGAGCTGGCTGAAAATGCGCTCTAAGAATAAAGCGCTGAGTATCCGGGTATTGTTCGCGCTTGAAGGCGCCATTGAAGGGTTACATGAAGCGGCACTCCCGGCGGATATTCGCCGGGAGCTTACGGAGTGGTTTAATGCGCTGCCTGAGTCGCAGGGCCATCATTCCGCCAGGTAGCGATCTGCTGGCGCAGCCGACAAATTTCCGGCAGCAAAGCGATAAGCAGGCCAATTTGCTGAAGGACCAGCGGAGCTTTGTTGTCGGTGCCTGGATCAAGGTGTGCGATACGTTGCATTAGTTCATCCAGTGCCTGGTGAACCCGTGGCTCATCCGCAGGTTGATGATGAAGCGCATCATCAACGTAGCAAACGGCATCGTCCAGCAGCGCCAGGATGCCCGGATTCGTCAGTTTCTCTCGGTGGGCGCCGAGGGTAGAGATATAGCTGGTGAACGTGTGGTTCAGACACAGCAGGCGGAAGGCTGTCTCCCGGATTTCTGCCGTGGCGCGCGGCTCAGTTGACATATTCGAGACAACGGAAGCCAGCTCTGCGTCCGTGTTATGCGCATCGCGACGGGCAATCCGATAGGCCAGACGGTTATCGCGGCCCTGATGGTATTGCTCAAGAATAGCATCCAGATAGCGACAGTTGGCGTTCATTGCTCTGTCGGACACGCGCGGTAAGTTACGAAAACGCCAGTCAGGCCAGATAAAGCTCACCGCCGCCCAGGCGATGGCGCAGCCGATTAGCGTGTCGATCACGCGGGGGAGGGCCACTTCAAAGCCTTCACCCAGCAGATTGAAGCAGAGCAGCACCAGCAGCGTGATGAACATCGTGGCGTGGGCGTACTGCACATTGCGGAAGGCGAAAAACAGTACACCGGTAATCACAATCAGGATCAGTTGCCCTTCTACGGATGGCACAAAGTAGAGCACCGGCAGCCCGATGGCGACCCCGACTAATGTCCCGACAATACGCAGCGCGAGCCGATGGCGGGTAGCGTTATAGTTCGGCTGGCAGACAAACAGGCTGGTCAGCAGGATCCAGTAGCCGTGGTGCAATCCTGTTATCTGGATAAACGCGTAGCCGACGCACAGTACCAGCGACATCCTCACCGCATGGCGAAAGAGGGCGGATTCCGGCGTAAAATGACGGCTCAGGCGCAGCCACATATCGCTGAAACCGTTGAGACTGTCGTCGGCAAGCTGGTTGTCAGCGTCATTACCCGGCATCGCCATCGCCTGTTCAGATTCAATGGTGGCGAGCTGAGCATCGATGGCTCTCAGGTTGTTGAGCAGGAATCCCAGGGCTTTGAACTGTTCCGGTGATGTCCCACTGGCCTGAACGCGATCGAGCGCCGCATCCAGGTGGCTGAAGGCGCGTTCAAAACGCGGATCGTGCTGATAGGGCGTGCGCAGCAGTATTGAGCGCGCAAGTTGCTGGCAGGCCTGAGACTGCATCGACAGCAGGCGCTGGAAACGGAACATCACGTCGCTGTAGCGGAATTTCTCGCGCAGGTCAGCGTACTGCACATGCGAGGAGCTGGCGCGCTCGTGAATATCCTGGGCGACAAAGTAGTAGTGCAGTGTGCGCCGGGTACCGCGCTGACCGCGATCGCCGCGCAGACGGGTGAGCAGAGACGCTTTGGTCTGATTCAGCGTGGCGACCAGCTGGCCATTTGCCAGCGCCAGATCGTACAGGGGCGCCTGGCTGTCCTCTTCAATATCCGGATCAAACAGCCGGGATTTCAGCTCCAGATAGTGGGCCAGCTGTTCGTAACTGCGGGCAATGTTGTCCTGTAAGGCACGAACCGGAAAAATAAGATGTCCGGTTAAGGTCAGCAGGTTATACCAGATAGCGCCCAACAGCAGCAGGACCGGTTGCTGATACCACTGATCGTAAAGAGAGACGCCCAGCATGGTGTAAATGGCAATCAGCAGGGCGCCAAAGGCGATAGTGGCGTAGCGTTGCCCGAGGCCGCCGAGCAAAATGAAGCCGCTGGTGGATACCGTCAGCCCTAAGGCAAACAGCCAGGGCCAGGGGAAAAGCAGCTCAACGGAGGCGGAAGCAATAAAGAAGCAGACCAGCGTGATGACCAGATTACGCAAACGACCGGCCAGGCGGTCGTCGAGATCCGCCAGCGCGCCGGCCACCACCCCAAGCGTGAGGGGGATGGTGAGCTTCACGTCATTCAGCCACCACGGCAGAGCGACGGTGCCGCAAAGGGCGATAAAGATCCTGACGTTATACAGCCAGTTACTGTTCCACGTATAGCGACGAAGCAGGGGGCTTAGCATGAGTGCGGCCAGTCCTTATTACTGAAAACGGCGACGGGCGTTGGCTTCACGCGCGGCTTGCGCGACTTCGACCGGGACAACACGGCGTCCTACCGGCCACAGGGCGATGGTGGCAATTTTGAAATTAGCGATGCCAACCGGAATGCCTATAATCGTGATGCACTGGGCGATACCGGCGAAGATATGCATCAGACACAACCACCAGCCAAAGAAGATCAGCCATAAAATATTCAGCAGCGTGCCGCCGGTATTCATCAGGGCATTTTTTCTTTCCGGCTCCAGCTCATCCACGTGTACGGCTTCATTTCCATAAGGAACGAGGGAGAGTTTGGTGATTTCCCAGCAGGAGCGCGTCAGCGGAAGGGTGAAGATGAGCACGATGCTCACCAGGGTGGCAAAAAGCCAGGAAAGGGTGGTGGCAAAACCGCCAAGGACAAAATTCAACACATTCAGAACGGTACGCATAAACCCTCATTTCCTTCGATATGATTAACGCCCGGTGATTGTAACGTTTTTTTGGGCTGGAGCACCTTAAAACTGGCAGTTAAACTGTCTGACAAATTATGACCTCGTGGATCCGGCAGGATATGGAACTGAAAGCAACTTCAATGGGCAAACGCCTGGCGCAGCACCCTTACGACAAGATTGTCCTGCTCAATGCAGGAGTGAAAGTCTCCGGTGAACGCCACGAATACCTTATTCCGTTTAATCAGCTACTGGCCATTCATTGTAAACGAGGGCTGGTATGGGGGGAGCTGGAGTTCGTCCTGCCGGCAGACAAAGTGGTGCGACTCCACGGGACCGAGTGGGCGGAAACCCAACGCTTCCACCATCATCTGAACACGCGCTGGCAGCAGTGGAGCCAGGAGATGAGCGTGATAGCCGCACAGGTGCTGCATCAGGTGCTGGACGATATCGCGCTAAGCAATACGCAGCAGAAGTGGCTGACGCGCCAGCAAACCGCCGGGCTTCAGCAAAAAATTGCCCAGGCGCTGACGGCATTGCCTTTACCGGTGGCGCGGCTTGAGGAATTTGATAACTGCCGCGACGCGTGGCGGAAGTGTCAGGCCTGGCTGAGCGATATCGAGAAAAGCCGTCTGGCGCATAACCAGGCCTGGACTGAGGCGATGCTTACGCAATATGCCGATTTTTTCAGTACGGTGGAGTCATCACCCCTCAATCCTGCCCAGGCGCGCGCCGTGGTGAATGGCGAGCAGTCTTTATTGGTGCTTGCAGGCGCCGGGAGCGGCAAAACGTCGGTGCTGGTGGCGCGCGCGGGTTGGCTTCTGACAACGGGCGAGGCGGTTGCCGACCAGATTTTGCTGCTGGCCTTTGGTCGCAAGGCTGCGCAGGAGATGGATGAGCGCATTCAGGCGCGTTTGCATACCCAGGATATCTCGGCGCGCACGTTCCACTCCCTCGCTTTACACATCATTCAACAGGGCAGCAAAAAAGTCCCTGTTGTCAGCAAGCTGGAAAATGACGCTCAGGCTCGCCAGGCGCTGTTTATCAAGGCATGGCGTCAGCAGTGCAGTGAAAAAAAGGCGCAGGCGAAAGGCTGGCGTCAGTGGCTTGAAGAGGAACTCAACTGGGAGGTGCCGGAGGGCAGCTTCTGGCAGGATGAAAAACTGGCGCGCCGGCTGGGCTCTCGTCTCGACCGGTGGGTAAGCCTGATGCGCATGCACGGCGGCTCTCAGGCGGAGATGACAGAAAGCGCACCGGAGTCTATCCGTGCCGTGTTTTCTAAGCGGGTTAAGCTGATGGCGCCGATGCTGAAAGCGTGGAAAACCGCGCTGAAAGACGAAAACGCGGTCGATTTTTCCGGGCTGATCCATCAGGCCATAATTATTCTGGAGAAAGGGCGCTTCGTCAGCCCGTGGAAACACATTCTGGTGGATGAGTTTCAGGATATCTCGCCTCAGCGCGCTGCGCTGCTTTCGGCGCTGCGGGCGCAGAATAAACACACGTCGCTGTTTGCCGTGGGCGATGACTGGCAGGCTATCTACCGTTTCAGCGGGGCGCAACTATCCCTCACCACGGCCTTCCACCACTATTTTGGGGAAGGCGATCGCAGCGATCTGGACACCACTTACCGCTTCAACTCGCGGATTGGCGAAATAGCCAACCGTTTTATACAGCAGAACCCGCATCAGCTGTCGAAACCGCTTAACAGCCTGAGGTCTGGGGATAAAAAGGCCGTCACGCTGCTGGCGGACGATCAGCTGGAACCGCTGCTGGATAAACTGAGCGGCTATGCGAAACCAGATGAGCGCATTCTGGTGCTGGCGCGTTATCACCACCTCAAGCCGACGGCGCTGGACAAAGCGGCGACGCGCTGGCCAAAACTACAGCTCGATTTTATGACCATTCACGCCAGTAAAGGGCAGCAGGCCGACTACGTGATTGTGGTGGGGCTAAAAGAGGGGAGCGACGGTTTCCCGGCACCGGCGCGGGAATCCGTGATGGAAGAGGCGTTATTGCCTGTTCCGGAAGATTTCCCGGATGCAGAGGAGCGGCGCTTACTGTACGTGGCGATAACCCGCGCGCGCCATCGCGTGTGGCTCTTGTTCAACAAAGAGGAGCCGTCGGTGTTTGTCGATATTTTGAAGAGTATTGACGTGCCGGTGGCGAGAAAGCCGTAACGCGCCGGGCAAATTCTGTAGGCCCGGTAAGCGCAGCGCCACCGGGCAAAAAACTACTTCAGTCTCTCCGCAAGATAACGCTGATAATCCGGGATCAAAATCTCCACCGGATCGTTAAACTGCGGCGATTCAATGATGAAATCTGCCGTTGAAAGATTGGTGGCTACCGGAATGTTCCACACCGTCGCCAGACGCAGCAGTGCTTTAACGTCCGGATCATGCGGAACCGCGTTCAGCGGATCCCAGAAGAAAATCAGAACGTCAATTTTACCTTCTGAAATCTGAGCGCCTACCTGCTGGTCACCCCCCATCGGGCCGCTCAGCATGGCATTCACTTCCAGACCGGTTTCGCGGTGGATCAGGTTGCCGGTTGTTCCCGTGGCAGAAAGGGCATGACGCTGTAAAAGAGGCTGATGGCGACGAACCCAGTTAAGCAGCATTTGTTTACAGTGATCGTGCGCAACCAGAGCAATGTGCTTGCGCGCCGGAAGTGTGCGTGTTGTCAGTTCCATAATCTTATCCGTGAGGTTACCTCGTTACACGATGACGGGAACTGGCTGATGCTGCAAGAGAAAGGACGAAAAAATGTGGCTTACGACGAAGGTTGTTGCTTCGCCCATTGCAGAAAACGGGCGCGCGTGTCCGGATCGGCATTCTGGAACCAGAACTTGAGGCGTTGCTCAGTAAGGGTCTGCGACTGAGGGGGGAGTACATCCAGCTCCGATACGCCCGAAAGCAGGGTACTGTCATCCGCCATCATGGTGGCGAACTGGGGCAGCGAGGCGCGCCTGCTGGCCCTGTTGTAGGTCTCGGTGTCCGCTTCATAGTCTGTTCCCTTTGACCTTTTTGTCAGCGCCAGAATATCCAGTTTTACCGGGATGGGCATGGAGTCCCCGTCCACCAGTTCAATGCGCGGCGAGGCATCAAATGCCAGTGACTCCTTTTCTGTCTCAAGGCGCGGGAGACGAAAATTGACCTGGCTGATAAGCTGGGTATTAAAGCTGGCCACCAGCGGAGGAGAAATGTACACCTGCTGTTCGTTGTCGGCGAGGCGAATGGTCTTTTCCACCCGAAAAACCACCTGATGAGGGCCGTTATCCAGCTCGATACTGTCTGCACCCCGCAGCAGGGAGCTGGAGACTTTTTTCCCGTCCAGCACCAGCAGGTCAATGTCGGTTGAGAGTCTGAGGGTGGTTGCGAAAACACAAACCGGCATGATTAACGCAACCATAGCCCAGGCAATGCCGGTTTTCATAGCAGACTCCTGTAGACAAACTACCCGGTAAGAATGTATCAAAAGTTTTCGATAAACACGTTTACTAACATATAGACATATTCTGCCGTTTTGCCCTCATACTTCTGTATGGGATGCGTGGTTGAGATGTCCGCTTTGACGTACACTTTGAAAAAAACCAGGAGGAAGAGCATGAAAGAGAACGACATTGTCGAGATTCTGACGTCCACACGCACTATCGCGCTGGTCGGCGCGAGCGATAAACCGGATCGCCCAAGCTATCGGGTCATGAAATACCTTCTGGATCAGGGTTATCAAGTGATCCCGGTCTCGCCGAAGGTGGCGGGGAAAACGCTGCTGGGCCAGCAGGGCTATGCGACGCTCGCGGACGTGCCGGAAAAGGTGGACATGGTGGACGTTTTCCGTAATTCAGAGGCGGCCTGGAGCGTGGCGCAGGAGGCGATTGCCATCGGCGCGAAAACGCTGTGGATGCAGCTGGGCGTGATTAATGAGCAGGCGGCTGTGCTGGCGCGCGATGCCGGGCTGAAGGTGGTGATGGATCGCTGTCCGGCAATCGATATTCCCCGGCTGGGGCTGGCAAAATAAAAAAAGCCCGTTTGACGGGCTTTTTTACACCTTTAGTTGCGCAGTCTTGGTGCCTGTAACTGTTTGCGGATGGTCTGAGCAAGCTCGTCCATAGTGGGTTGTTCCGGATGCTCATCCTGTAGTTCACCACTCAGCTGCGCTTCGGCAAGATAGGTATGGACAGGCTGACCATCGTCGCCCTCCATAACCACATGATACCAGGGCGCGGCGCGAAGCTCTGCGTCAACGGCCAGATCGTCTGCTGACGGTTCATCAAGGGAATACTCCGGGTCGATATCCACGACCACACCCAAATATCCAAGCAAGGTGTGGCGGACCTGCTGGCCGATACCGAATTTGCTGGCAATCATAGTCACCTCCCGGGAAACATTACATACACACTATGTGCGGGCAATATTTCTCTTTTCAAGTTACATGACGCGACAGGCAAACCCTTTCAGATACAGCCCTTCCGGGTAGGTAGCGATCACCGGGTGATCGGCGGCCTGACGGAACTGCTCTATAAATTGTACATCACGACCCGCATCTATTGCGGCATCGGCGATGATTTTTTGGAATAAATCTGTCGTCATCAGGCCAGAGCAGGAGAACGTCAGCAGCACGCCGCCCGGGTTCAGCAGCTGGATCGCCAGCATGTTGATGTCTTTATAGCCACGGCAGGCGCCCATCAGCTGGCTTTTGTTTTCCACAAATTTCGGCGGGTCCATCACGATGACGTCAAATTTCTCGCCCTGGTCGCGGTATTTACGCAGCAGTTTGAACACGTCGTCGCGCACAAACTCCGCTTTGCTCAGATCCAGCTTATTCAGCTCAACGTTCTGCTTCGCCACGTCCAGCGCTTCCTGTGAGGTGTCGACGCTCACTACCTGAGCACAGCCGCCCATCAGGGCAGAGACCGCAAAGCCGCCGGTATAAGAGAAGCAGTTCAGCACGCGCTTATCGGCAACGTACTGGCGCGTTGCCAGACGGCTGTCACGCTGGTCGAGGTAATAACCGGTCTTATGGCCGCCCTGGATATCCACCAGCAGCTTCATGCCATGTTCTTCGATAGGCAGCAGGGCAGGCGGCAGTTCGCCGGTAACCGGGCCTTGCGTCAGCTCCATGCCCTCTTTTTTACGTACCGCCACGTCGCTGCGGTCGTAAATGGCACATTCCGGGAACAGGGTTTGCAGGGCGCTAATCAGCGCGGCACGCTGGTATTCCGCCCCGGCGCTCAGCAGCTGCAACACCAGGAAATTGCCGAAGCGGTCAATGGTCACGCCCGGCAGCCCGTCGGATTCACCGGCAATCAGACGATAGCTGTCCAGCCCGTCACGCTTTGCCAGCCACTCGCGCCACTGCTGCGCCTGTTGCAGACGACGGACAAAGAAGTCGATATCGATGGTTTCTTCTTTATCGAACGTCCAGACGCGCGCGCGGATCTGAGATGCAGGCGAGTATGCGCCGCGTGCTAACCATTTCCCCTGATGGTCAACAATATCGATGGTTTCACCGAGGCTGGCTTTACCTTCCATGCGGGCAACCGCGCCGGAAAAGACCCAGGGATGACGGCGCAGTAATGACTTCTCGCGCCCTTTGGCTAACACTAAACGGGAAAACCTTGTAAAATCTGTTTTTTGGTTTTGTTGTGCTATGTTCATTAGGTACTCCCATGGAAAAACGTAAGCTATACAGTTATATACGTTGGTCGAGTGATAAACAGGCAAAAGGTTCATCACTACAGCGTCAATTGGAAACGGCGCGTAGGGTAGCACATGAAAACGATTTAGAGCTTGTTGAAATCATTGATGCTGGATTATCTGCGTTTAGATCGAAACATCTTGAGAAAGGCAGCTTAGGTGCATTCATAGAAGCTGTGAAGGTAGGTCAAATTGCTAGCGATTCGTGGCTTACCGTCGAAAGTTTAGATCGAATAAGTCGTGATGCAATACTGAAAGCTCAAGGGTTGTTCATGGAGTTGCTTGAATTGGGGATAACCATCTACACCGGGATGGATAACCGCATCTACACCAAATCAAGTGTAACGGATAATCCAATGGAATTGATGCTTTCCATTATGACCTTTTCGCGAGCCAATCAGGAAAGCATGGTGAAGTCGCAACGTCAAAAATCGGCAACGCAACTTAAAATCAACAAATTCAATGCTAGTGTTCGAGCAGATAATGGTTATCCGCATGCAATACGCAACTCTGGTGCGAACGTTTTTTGGTCTGATGTATCAGACGGAACTGTTCGACCGCATGAATATTACTTTCCGATAGCAAAACTGATTGTTTCACTTCGATTGAAAGGATGGGGATATATGAGAATAGCAAAGCATCTCAATGAAAATTATACCCCTCCGAAAGGAACTGCTAAGCGAAAGCATTTCAAAGACCTTTGGTCTCCAAAACTCATTTGTAACTTTCTGCAATCAAGAACACTAATGGGTGAAAAATCAATTCGCGTTGATGGAGTTGAACATATTCTGAAGGGGTATTACCCTCAGGTTATCAGCGAAAATGAATTTTACAGTTTACAAAACGTTATCAACCGTAAACTCGCTAACGAACCAAATAACTATATTCCTTTGTTAACTGGGATCAGACGCTTTAAATGTGGATGCGGAGCAGCAATGGTTGCGTTCTTTCAGTACGACAAAATCAGATACCGCTGCGATGGTATGAAGTCATTAGATAAGCGCATGCACTGCGGTGCAAAGTCCTTTAATGGTGCTTCAATTGAGAATGCAATCGTTCAGATATGTGCCGACAAGATTTTCAAAGATGTGAAAACTCATACTTCGAATGTTGGGGCGATACAGGCAATGCTTGTTGAAGCGAAAAGAAAGTATAACCGTGGTATGGATATGCTTCTTGAAGATACTGCTCCACAGGGTTTGAACATCAAGTTAATCGAACTCGAGAAACAGATAGAAGAATTGCAAAAAAAATTGAATGATGAGTTAGTTACCGAAGCTGGGGTTAATTCTTCTGTGAGCTGGGGGGCTGTGCCTAAAGATTATAGAGATGTATTCAATACGGAACGGTTGGAAATTAAACAAAAAATACAAGCAAGTACGTTATCTATTGTCTGCACAACGATTAAAACAAAGGGCCATCTTTTCGAAATAAAATTTAATGATGGCGATGTCATTCGATTTTTTAGTGATAAAAGACGTGTACATGTTGATGTTCATAGCATTAACAACGCAGAGATTATGCAAAGTGAAGGGATAATACTACATGATCACTTAGATTATCTGGTGGGGCCTGAGGAGTTCATCGAACGTATCCGACAGAAACATTTACAGATGAAGGCTCTGCAAGAACGTACTTTGGATGACATCTTTGATATTTAGCCAGTATGTTCATTATGGCAGGATAGTAATTAGCGGTCGTGTTCTTCAAAATTTATTGACCGCTTCAAAGTTGCAAGAAGGGGTCAATTCTCAGAACAAGGAGCGAAGTTCATAACCACATGACCTAAGCTCAGTAATGACGCTCATTTTCCAGGCTCCAGAGGTGTCTAAGGGTACGTAAACTACGCCACTAATATCATTTGGTGTTTCAATGTCTCCTTTCACCAGAGCACAAACGTTTTCCCTGCCAAGTTTTGCCATAAGATAGCCATGTTCGAATACAACATTTTGCCGTGCGCGATTACGAGGCGGGACTTTAGTATCACTTGCACCACGACCATGATCACATGCCGTGTAGAGCACAAGAGCGAAATCTGCGTCATTCGTGTAGCGTTCTATTTTTTCGATGATGGTTCGACCTTGGCTTGCTTGTTCATGTAGGACTATCGGCTCGAGACCCAAGTCTGAAATGAATCGAGCTACTTCCTGCTTGGCTTCATTATCCCGACCATGAACGATGAATACTTTCCTTTTGTTTCGTGTAACTTTAGGAAATTGATCGAAAATCTCTGCTTGGTTATACGAACTATCAATGCCTGAAGTAGGCTGTTGAAACCAGGGCTGTACTTCTGGTTTATGAGCCCTCTGCGTTGAGGGCTGCACAGATTCGCCGAATTCTAAGAAGTCCAACAATGGGGTAAATTGTGCTGAAATAAAGGTTCGCCGTTCAGCATAAGTACCGAATTTGGTTTTTATGAAGGACCAAAAGGAGTCAAGGCTCCGGTGTTGCCTGACAAAACTGGGCATCCATGTTGAAAGGACAGAATCGTTGATTAACTTGTTCCTTAACATTACATACTCTTCTTCATCATATGAAAGGCCAGTTGCACGAGCAGTTAAAAGGTTAGCAAGGTAACTAACTCGTTCGAAGTCAGTATGCAAAAAATCAAGCTTTGGCAATTGATTAACCTCATGAAACACAGTTTTGAATGAGTGATTATAATTATAAATTGTCTTAGGGCAGATCTCCATCTGCCGTTAAAGCCGCGCTTTTGAAAGTACTTTTTTTTGGATGATATGTTTATGAACCCTGTTTAGTTTCAGCATGTCAAATATAGCTAGTCACAATAGAAGGCAGCCTATGTTGCGAGCAAAGCTAGTCCCGTCAAGTGAAGCGAAGATTGGCAGTTAACAATTGTGTAAAAAATATACCAAGAAGTACTGTTTTTTCTATTATAAAATATAAATATTATAAACAGTACATCGTACCTAACACTCACTTCGTTCGTGTGCTCGCTGCGCTCACGATCCATCTTGCTATCATGATATTTTATGGAATAAAGCATGACTATCTTATGCTTTCAACCAAATATAAAGGCATCAGATAATCCTTTTAAATTACCCCCCCAATGCTACGACCAATCCACACAATCATCATTCCCCTTTCATTGACAGGCGATAATTGTTGTTCTGTTGCGTATGTGCTGATATGATTAAAGGTTTGATAAATATATTCGTAGACTTTGTTCCGTAGTATTCCTCTCCTCGAAAACATCCCCAACGTCAGATACAAGGCGGCTTTGCGCTATCGCAAATGCCCTCGTTTTACCGTGGTTTTAGGTAGTAACTATGTAGGGGGGTGTGATCTCTTTCTGAGTACAAAAAGGTTAATTTAACAATGATGCAACAATCACAAGCCCTGTTCGAATCGTCGATTTTATCGGCAACAAGTTTTCGTACCGTCTACCATGAACACGGACGTTACAAAACCATCAATGGCAACTTCTTTGTTCATGATGGTCACGAATACCGCATTAACAACAGAATCGGTTCTGGTGTTCGCCACGATATACTTATATCAACAATCAACGAACTGAACGCAATCCTGAAGCTCTACAGTCGAGTGTTCCTGACCCGTTTTGATCTCCACCTCCCTGAGTTCACTTCTGTTGAAGCAGGTAACAAATACATACGCAACCTGTTCAAACGATTACGTGACCGCCTGGAGTCTGGAAACAACGGTTTATCAGAACCTATCATCGATTTTGCTTACGGTTGGGTTTGCGAACAGGAAAAGGCTTCACAACCCCATTACCATTGCTGGATTGCACTTCCACATCGTTCGGTAAGATGGTTTGGAACGCCAGAAAGAGGGATCGCTGGTATTATTACGGAAATCTGGATGAAACTGACAGGTGGTAAAGCAACGCTGGTAAACTTGTCTAAAGCCACTAAAGACTATCCCGATCACTACGTCATTCATCGTGAACATCCTTCATCACTCGAAGGTCCGGTATTCTGGCTTTCTTACCTGGCAAAAGAACGTGGTAAAGCGCAAACAGGGAAGGGAACACGCATGTACTCAACATCAAAATTGAGTTGTAAAGCACTAAATTCGTAAATATCGCACAGGAAGCCCGTAGCGCGTTTTTCTTTCCAAGGTATGCAACCGCATTGCCCATATCATGAAAATCGCTTACAGCCTCGCTCAGAGCGTTTTAAGGCATAATTTGTAGCTGGTTAACTTTATGCTTCGGTCAGATGCATGATAGTTCAACTATAGTTGCTTTGCTTATAGAATAATACATTCCTTCAAAATTCCGAGCGAAGCGAGGGACACGAACGTAGTGAGTGTCTGTGTACTATGTACTGTTTATAATATTTATATTTTATATATAGAAAAAACAGTACATTTCCGTATGTTTTTTAATCAACGCTAACTATCCGTCTTCGCTTCGCTTGTCGGAACTCGCTTCGCTCGCCATTCAGGATATAACTTCAGCGTTTGAAACGATTTTCGCAACCCTTAGAACGTTTTGTTCAATGTTAATTGTCCGGTCAGAATCGAAGATAAAATATTAGATTTGGCCTGACACAGCTTTGGCACAGATCCTCTCCCATTTTGACACTTCCGCCCTGTGACAGAAGCGGAGGTTGAACAACCATCTGTGCGATCAAAATATAACAATATTTTGAAGGTGCAGCGGGTATCACTATCTTAAAATATGATATGTAAGAGGATAGGGGGCTGTGAGGAACCCAGATGGGATTTATCGTTGATGGAGCCAAGCTGAGATATCCGTTATGAAGAGACCAATAGCGCACAAAAATGATCGTCTGCCAGTGCCGAAAACGAATCACTTTACGCTTGAAGCGAGGCAGCGTGTTATCAATGGACTTGTTGCGACGGCTAAAGCTGACTTCGTATCCTTAGTTAGCTGGCTGAAAACAGGTAAACAGAATGGTGAACCTATTCCGTTAGATAAATGCGAAAGTCTTCGAACTGCTATTCTTAATCTTGGGACCCTTAAAGCTGGTGTACAAACCGACTGGAAGCAGGTAATCCAGTTGATGTGACCTGCTCCCCGTTGATTAGTACACCCCGATGTTAGTAATGTCTTCATAAGCCACATGAGAACATCCCCATGAAGAAGCGTTTTTCCGACGAACAGATCATCAGTATTCTCCGCGAAGCCGAAGCTGGGGTACGGAGGACGGTTGTGGCGCACGTCTTCGGTGAACGCACTCTGGCCACACTGGAGCGTCTTCTGAGCCTGCTGTCGGCCTTTGAGGTCGTGGTATGGATGACGGATGGCTGGCCGCTGTATGAACCCCGCCTGAAGGGAAAGCTGCACGTTATCAGCAAGCGTTACACTCAGCGCATTGAGCGACATAACCTGAATCTGAGACAACATCTGGCAAGGCTGGGACGGAAGTCGCTGTCGCTCTCAAAATCGGTGGAGCTGCATGACAAAGTCATCGGGCATTATCTGAACATAAAACACTATCAATAAGTTGGAGTCATTACCCTTTTTTCAACTTCTGATGGATGCGAGTGATTGAACTCATACATTAATGTTTTCCCACGAAGTCTTTTTTCAGGTAAGCCTTCGCACATATCGGTAAATAGCTTGCCTGCTTTTATTTTTTCTGTCATCGACATGTTCATTTTTAACATTCCGTCCTGATAAGTTGGTCGGATAAGGCGCTCGCGCCGTATCCGACATTAATTTCTTAAGCGACTTCATTCACCTGGCGACGCAGCAGGGAAAGTGGGCCGGGGCCGCTAAGCGTGAACACGGAAATTAAGGTGAAGCCCAGCGCCACCAGACCCAGCACCAGGTAAGCGCCCTGGAAACCGATGCTTTCATACATATTGCCCGCCAGAATAGACATAAAAATCATCGCCAGTTGCTTAAAGAAGCAGAAACAGACCAGATAAATCGTCGCTGAAAAACGCACTTCAAACTGGCTGGTAATATATTTAAAGCAGCCCACCAGCAGGAACGGTACTTCAAACATATGCAGCGTTTTCAGAATAACCACTTCCAGTGCTGAGGTAGCGAACGATGAGCCAATAATACGTACTGACATAATAGTGCCAGCCAGCAGCAGGGCGTTTTTCCCACCGATGCGATTAATGATCAGTGGCGCAAAAAACATAATCGAGGCGTTAAGTAATTCGCCCATTGTCGTTACGTAGCCAAATACCCGCGTACCCTGTTCACCGGTAGCAAAGAACGAAGTAAAGAAATTAGCAAACTGTTGGTCAAAAACATCGTAGGTGCAGGAAACGCCAATAACATACAGTGACAAAAACCACAGTTTTGGCTGTCTGAACAGTTCCAGCGCCAGCTTAAGGCTAAATGCCGAATGGTTGGCACCTACCGCATTGGCAACCGTGGCAGAAGAGGGCGCATCCGTTTTGGCGAAAAAGAGTAAAACGGCGAGGATGAATGCACAGCCAGAACCCAGCCAGAAAACAAACTGATTATTGATGGTGAACATGATGCCGACAATCGAGGCACACAGCGCCCAGCCAACACAGCCAAACATCCGCGCGCGACCAAATTCGAAATTACTGCGACGGCTGACTTTCTCGATAAATGCCTCTACTGCTGGCGCACCGGCGTTAAAACAAAAGCCTAGATAAATACCACCAACAATCGATCCTACTAAAATGTTGTATTGTAACAGTGGCCCGAAGATAAAAATAAAGAACGGCGCAAACATCACTAACATGCCGGTAATAATCCACAGCAGGTATTTGCGCAGCCCGAGTTTGTCAGAAAGCAGACCAAACAGCGGTTGGAATAATAGCGAGAACAGAGAAATAGCGGCAAAAATAATACCCGTATCACTTTTGCTGATATGGTTGATGTCATGTAGCCAAATCGGGAAAAACGGGAAGTAGGCTCCCATGATAAAAAAGTAAAAGAAAAAGAATAAACCGAACATCCAAAAGTTTGTGTTTTTTAAATAGTACATAATGGATTTCCTTACGCGAAATACGGGCAGACATGGCCTGCCCGGTTATTATTATTTTTGACACCAGAGCAACTGGTAATGGTAGCTACCGGCGCTAAGCTGGAATTCCGCCGACACTGACGGGCTCCAGGAGTCGTCGCCACCAATCCCCATATGGAAACCGTCGATATTCAGCCATGTGCCTTCTTCCGCGTGCAGCAGATGGCGATGGCTGGTTTCCATCAGTTGCTGTTGACTGTAGCGGCTGATGTTGAACTGGAAGTCGCCGCGCCACTGGTGTGGGCCATAATTCAATTCGCGCGTCCCGCAGCGCAGACCGTTTTCGCTCGGGAAGACGTACGGGGTATACATGTCTGACAATGGCAGATCCCAGCGGTCAAAACAGGCCGCAGTAAGGCGGTCGGGATAGTTTTCTTGCGGCCCTAATCCGAGCCAGTTTACCCGCTCTGCTACCTGCGCCAGCTGGCAGGTCAGGCCAATCCGCGCCGGATGTGGCGTATTGCTCGCCACTTCAACATCAACGGTAATCGCCATTTGACCACTTCCATCAATCCGGTAGGTTTTCCGGCTGATAAATAAGGTTTTCCCCTGATGCTGCCACGCGTGGACCGTGGTAATCAGCACCGCGTCGGCAAGCGTATCTGCCGTGCACTGCAACAACGCTGCTTCGGCCTGGTAATGGCCCGCCGCCTTCCAGCGTTCGACCCAGGCGTTAGGGTCAATGCGGGTCGCTTCACTTACGCCAATGTCGTTATCCAGCGGTGCGCGGGTGAACTGATCGCGCAGCGGCGTCAGCAGTTGTTTTTTATCGCCAATCCACATCTGTGAAAGAAAGCCTGACTGGCGGTTAAATTGCCAACGCTTATTATCCAGCTCGATGCAAAAATCCGTTTCGCTGGTGGTCAGTTGCGGGATGGCGTGGGGCGCGGAGGGGAGTGTCACGCTGAGGTTTTCCGCCAGACGCCACTGCTGCCAGGCGCTGATGTGTCCGGCTGCTGACCATGTGGTCGCGTTCGGTTGCACTACGTGAACCGTTAGCCAGAGTTGTCCGGCGCTCTTCGGCTGCGGTAGTCCAGGCAGTTCAATCAACTGTTTACCTTGTGGAGCGACATCCAGAGGCACTTCACCGCTTGCCAGCGGCTTGCCATCCAGCGCCACCATCCAGTGCAGGAGCTCGTTATCGCTATGACGGAACAGGTATTCGCTGGTCACTTCGATGGTTCGCCCGGATAAACTGAACTGGAAAAACTGCTGCTGGTGTTTTGCTTCCGTCAGCGCCGGATGCGGCGTGCGGTCGGCAAAGACCAGACCGTTCATGCAGAACTGGCGATCATTCGGCGTATCGCCAAAATCACCGCCGTAAGCCGACCACGGATTGCCATTTTCATCATATTTAATCAGCGACTGATCCACCCAGTCCCAGACGAAGCCGCCCTGTAAACGGGGGTACTGACGAAACGCCTGCCAGTATTTAGCGAAGCCGCCAAGACTGTTACCCATCGCGTGGGCGTATTCGCAAAGGATCAGCGGGCGCGTCTCTCCAGGCAACGAAAGCCATTTTTTGATGGACCATTTCGGCACAGCCGGGAAGGGCTGGTCTTCATCCACGCGCGCGTACATCGGGCAAATAATATCGGTTGCGAAGGTGTCGGCTCCGCCGCCTTCATACTGTACCGGGCGGGAAGGATCGACAGATTTGATCCAGCGATAGAGTGCGTCGTGATTAGCGCCGTGGCCTGATTCATTCCCCAGCGACCAGATGATCACACTCGGGTGATTACGATCGCGCTGCACCATTCGCGTTACGCGTTCGCTCATCGCGGGTAGCCAGCGCGGATCATCGGTCAGACGATTCATTGGCACCATGCCGTGGGTTTCAATGTTGGCTTCATCCACCACATACAGGCCGTAGTGGTCGCACAGCGTGTACCACAGCGGATGGTTCGGATAATGCGAACAGCGCACGGCGTTAAAGTTGTTCTGCTTCATCAGCAGGATATCCTGCACCATCGTCTGCTCATCCATGACCTGACCATGCAGAGGATGATGCTCGTGACGGTTAACGCCGCGAATCAGCAACGGCTTGCCGTTCAGCAGCAGCAGACCATTTTCAATCCGCACCTCGCGGAAACCGACATCGCAGGCTTCTGCTTCAATCAGCGTGCCGTCGGCGGTGTGCAGTTCAACCACCGCACGATAGAGATTCGGGATTTCGGCGCTCCACAGTTTCGGATTTTCGACGTTCAGACGTAGGGTGACGTGATCGGCATAACCACCACGCTCATCGATAATTTCACCGCCGAAAGGCGCGGTGCCGCTGGCGACCTGCGTTTCACCCTGCCACAAAGAAACCGTCACCCGCAGCTCATCGCGCAGCTCGCCGTACATCTGAACGTCTGCCTCCAGTACAGCGCGGCTGAAATCATCATTAAAGTGAGTGGCTACATGGAAATCGCTGATTTGCGTGCTCGGTTTATGCAGCAACGAGACGTCACGGAAAATGCCGCTCATCCGCCACATATCCTGATCTTCCAGATAACTGCCGTCACTCCAGCGCAGCACCATCACCGCGAGGCGGTTTTCTCCGGCGTGTAAAAATGCGCTCAGGTCAAATTCAGACGGCAAACGACTGTCCTGTCCGTAACCGACCCAGCGCCCGTTGCACCACAAATGAAACGCCGAGTTAACACCATCAAAAATAATTCGCGTCTGGCCTTCCTGTAGCCAGCTTTCATCAATATTAAATGTGAGCGAGTAACAACCTGTCGGATTCTCCGTGGGAACATACGGCGGATTGACCGCAATGGGATAGGTCACGTTGGTGTAGATAGGCGCATCGTAACCGTGCATCTGCCAGTTTGAGGGGACGATGACAGTATCGGCGTCAGGAAGATCGCGCTCCAGCCAGCTTTCTGGTACCGCTTCTGGTGCCGGAAACCAGGCAAAGCGCCATTCACCATTCAGGCTGCGCGACTCTTGGGAAGGGCGATCGGTGCGAGCCTCTTCGCTATTACGCCAGCTGGCGAAAGGGGGATGTGCCGCAAGGCGATTAAGTTGGGTAACGCCAGGGTTTTCCCAGTCACGACGTTGTAATACGACGGCCAGTGAATCCGTAATCATTGTCATAGTTGTATCCTGCGTGAAATGTTATCCGCTCACATTTTCGCATAACATACGAGCCGGACACATAGAGTGTAAAGCCTGGGGTGCCTAATGAGTGAGCTGACTCACATTAATTGCGTTGCGCTCACTGCCCGCTTTCAAGTCGGGAAACTTGTCGTGCCAGCTGCATTAAGGAATCTGCCAACGTGCGGGGAGAGGTAGTTTGCGTATTGGGCGGTAGGGTGGTTTTTCTTTTCACCAGTGAGACGGGCAACAGCTGATTGCTCTTCACCGCCTGGCCCTGAGAGAGTTTCAGCAAGCGGTCCACGCTAGTTTTCCCCAGCAGGCGAAAATCCTGTTTGATGGTGGTTAACGGCGGGATATAACACGAGCTGTCTTCGGTATCGTCGTATCCCACTACCGAGATATCCGCACCAACGCGCAGCCCGGACTCGGTAATAGCGCGCATTGCGCCCAGCGCCATCTGATCGTTGGCAACCAGCATCGCAGTGGGAACGATGCCCTCATTCAGCATTTGCATAGTTTGTTGAAAACCGGACATGGCACTCCAGTCGCCTTCCCGTTCCGCTATCGGATGAATTTGATTGCGTGTGAGATATTTATGCCAGTCCGCCAGACGCAGACGCGCCGAGACAGAACTTAATGGACCGGCTAACAACGCGATTTGCTGGTGACCCAATGCGATCAGATGCTCCACGCCCAGTCGCGTACCGTCTTCATGGGAAAAAATAATACTGTTGATGGGAGTCTGGTCAGAGACATCAAGAAATAGGGCCGGAACATTAGCGCAGGCAGCTTCCACAGCAATGGCATCCTCGTCATCCAGCGGATAGTTAATGATCAGACCACTGACGCGTTGCGCGAGAAGGTTATGTACCGCCGCTTTACAGGCTTCGACGCTGCTTCGTTCTACCATCGACACCACCACGCTGGCACCCAGTTGATCGGCGCGAGATTTAATCGCCGCGACAATTTGCGACGGCGCGTGCAGGGCCAGACTGGAGGTAGCAACGCCAATCAGCAACGACTGTTTGCCCGCCAGTTGTTGTGCCACGCGGTTGGGAATGTAGTTCAGCTGCGCCATCGCCGCTTCCACCTTTTCCCGCGTTTTCGCAGAGACGTGGCTGGCCTGGTTCACCACGCGGGAAACGGTCTGATAAGAGACACCGGCATACTCTGCGACATCGTATAGCGTTACTGGTTTCACATTTACCACCCTGAATTGACTCTCTTCGGGTGCTATCATGCCATACCACGAAATGTTTTGCGCCATTCGGAGGGGGCACGCCGAAGTGAGATTCAAAATGCCGACGTCAGTTCACAGGTGGGTAATGATACCAACGTGTTGATTCCGTATTTTCACTGACACCAGGATCATCCTGATGTTACAAGGATTGAATGACTACAGATTAAAATAGTCATCAACAGGTTGACAGCATTACCGGTAACCCGTTTCAGCTCTTTCTGGAGACGGCGGATCTCGGCCTGAGCATCTGACTGTTCTTTATTAGTGGAAGAATCCGGACCGTACTTCTTTATCCAGGCATAAAGGCTGTGGGTGGTGATATCGAGACGTGTTTCAACGCTGGAAACAGAATAACCGCGATCAACAACCTGTTTGACTGCTTCAGTTTTAAACTCTTCGGGATAACGCTTACCGCTCATGGGCACCTCTCTTTAAGCCATCTTAAATGACTCTGAGGTGTCTGTTAAACCCGTGGCGATTCAGGTTCGCAATAGGGATGTAATGTTAGTGGCAAAATATTCAGTTGCACATGGTAACAGTCTGCTATTTGCTCAGAGCGGACAGTCAGATTTGATTGTACTTTGTCTACGGTAACTGACACTTCGAGCTAATACACTTATTTTGAACTAGATTACCAATTCCTTTTTGATCCGGTAGAACGTTGCACGACTGATATCAGCAGCTTTCATTATGTGAGCTGGTTTAACGTTCTGTGCCAACATTTCACGTACCACTTCACGGGCTTCCATATCTTTCTCTTTTCCCGTATACAAACCTGCCTGTTTTGCTCTCTCGATCCCCTGTGCCTGGCGTTTACGGCGGGTTTCATAATCTTGTCGTGCCATTGTCGCAAGGATATCGATCAGCATAGCATTGACTGCCCGAAGAATGCCGCTGGTAAGGTCGTTGCCGGACATTTCAACCATCTGCCAGCTTGTTGGCAAATCCATCGAAACAATAACCAGTCCTTTACTGTTCAGCGTAGCTTTGAGTTCAGCCCATTCTTCATGTTGAAGACGACTGAGACGGTCAATCGATTCGATGAGAAGCAGATCGCCGGGTTGTGCTTCCTCAAGGAGATGCATCAGTTCCACACGCTCCAGCTTCGCACCACTGGCATTTTCAATGTATTCTCCGGCTACTTGCCAGTTTTTGCTTTGCGCAAATTCGCGCAGGCTAACTAATGCACGATCAGCATGTTGGCCTTCGGTAGATGCACGGCAGTAAATACGAACATTCATCATGCATTCTCTTTTGAGTGTTAAATGGATACCTATATGATACAGTGCGTGTTTTTGTTGTCAATAGAGTCAAATTCAACCCTATTGAGACTTTGTATCATGGTCTTTATCAGGTATACCTTAATGAGATGTTAACGCTACTGAATTTATCTTCCGATTAAGTATGTCTTAAGTTTGCGTGATAACATGCATCTGTCACATTAAGTTTGAGGCACAACATCGATGAGCACAATTAAATCTGGTGCTGGTATGACTGGAAGGGATATGTTTCTGCATCTATAAGTGTAAGTGCAATTCTCTGATTAAAGAGTGCTGATTTGTTTTGAGAAGTTAAGGTTTCGTTAATAAAAAGGCATGATATTGATATGGACAACTAACCCTACAAAGAGGCTAAATTATGAACGAAAATTTACGTAATGCCCTTCCTCATAGAGACACACCATTTTTCCGAGCGCTGCATATCATCGTAGCTGTACTGGTTTTATTGCAGATTATTAGTTCAAATCTTACTGAAAGCGATGCGCTTAGTGACTATACACTCACTGGGTTCGTCACATGGTTCCATATTGTCAGTGGATTATCACTTATTGCCCTTGGGGTCGTAATGCTTGTTTGGATGTTGACCCAACGAGGATTTCGTTATTATTTTGCCTGGCTGACCCTTAATTTTAGGGGGGTGATTGAAGATATCAAAATGCTGATGTCATTCCGTCTTCCTGAAGCTCATGCTGGTGGGATTGCTGCTTTGGTTCAGGGTCTTGGTGTACTTGCACTATTGGGTGTTGCGCTATGTGGTGGATTTTGGTTCGCTCTCAATACGATTCCCGGAGCATCACCTGTATTGACAGAAACTATTCTGCATTTACATAAGTTTCTGACTGTATTTATTGAAACCTATTTCTGGGTGCATGGTGCGATGGGGTTGCTGCATATATTCCTCACTATCCGTAGCCAAAGGAAAAATCCCGTAACCGAATAGTGTTGAGGGTTATGATGGGTAAGGTGCCTTGTAATGGTTGGCTAATACTGATTATAACCGCATTATTATCTGTCAATGCATTTTCTATTTATCCGTAATTCCGATGAGTATGCGTATTTCAAGGGAAAAATATATGCATATTGAACAACATAGCATCGAAAAAGTGGGATGGCTGAGGGCGGCTGTACTGGGGGCAAATGACGGGATTGTTTCGACAGCGAGCCTTGTTCTTGGGGTTGCGTCTGCAAATAGCAATCCTTCCGGTGTTTTACTTGCAGGTGTTGCAGGATTGGTTGCCGGAGCTATGTCGATGGCCACAGGGGAATATGTTTCCGTCTCATCTCAGGCCGATACCGAAAATGCAGCACTTGTCCAGGAAAAAAGGGAGCTAGAAATTGATTATCAGGGAGAGGTGCGGGAACTGACTTCACTTTATATGCAACGTGGACTGGATCCAGCGCTTGCACGGCAGGTTGCGGAGCAACTTATGGTCAAAGATGCCTTGGATGCTCATGCGCGTGAAGAACTGGGGCTGACAGATACAAATTCTGCACAGCCCCTACAGGCAGCTGTCTTCTCTGCCCTGAGTTTTTCCGCTGGTGCGCTGTTACCCTTAATCGTTGCATGGCTCTCCCCTCCGAAGCTGGTTTTTTTGTCTATTATCCTTTCCACCCTTTTTTCACTGGCGGTCCTTGGCTATATATCTGCGGCTGTGAGTAAAGCCTCTCCTGTCAGGGCGATCATTAGAATCACGTTCTGGAGTACCATGGCTATGCTATTATCTATGGGAATTGGTCATTTTGCAGGGCAGGCCTTGCTTTAAGAAACTACTCAATTATCCGTGTTGCCTGACGCGGATAATTATCAACACCTTCGTAAGCGCGAGAAAATGCAATTGAATTAGTGATTCCATGGGATTGTGCCGTGCATTTGAAGTACGTCACTTATGACAAATCTCCCGATCATAAATTCCACCGTTTAAAGCCAGCATTTGCCTCTTCTTCTTTGAAACCATTTTTGTCATGATTTGCGAATCATCTAAAAAAATGTCCCCAAATGTTCCTAGTCGTGCATTCCATCCAGCAATAATCACTGTATCGCCCACGTTTAATGCTGCTACAGTATTGTTATCATAATCCGTGTTTTCGAAAAGGAATTTCAAGCCTTCACTTGAATTAGGGATGTGTAACGTTACTAACGGATTTTTACTGAAGGTGGCTGCGCTAATCTTTTTTATTTTTCCTGTAACCATCAATCGGCACTTTTTGAAGTCATTTGTTGCTCTGAACTCATGTTCCTGAAATCGTGCATAAACTTCTTCGGTTGTATACAGTCTTGGAAGTATATCGATTATCGATGATTTTGTTGATTGTTCGTTTTGTTGTAAAAATGCTGAATCTCCGTTCGAGAAATGTATTGATTCAGATGTTCTGGCTTGGCTGGGTGTTATTGCTATTCCGTTCAATATATAAAGTCCGAAGAAGAAGGCAATAATTGTCGTTGACTTTTTAAATTTTGAGGTCATTTTGTTTCTCCATAACTTCTGTCTTAACAATACGCTCTCCATTACGATATATTTTCAGCTTGTCAGGCGGGGACTTCACTGCATTACGGATTTCGTTAATTGTATCTTTCGATAACATATCGCAGCCTTCCATATACATAACCCTTCGGGTATCGGTATCTGGTATGTTAGTGAAGCTGCTACTGACCCATAAATCGGGTATTTCAATTCCATGTATCAGCTTCATATACACAACGATGAACGCATCTGTCAGGTGAAACCTTCCAACCGTGTATTTTCCGGTATAGGTATTACCAGAAGACGAAACTACCCAATCGTTTTTTAAAACCAAAGTCAGTGCATTATTTTCCATTTTCAGACTCCAGTTCACGAATGCGATTGTTCGTCATGTCAGTAAGACATTTTTGTTCATTATTGCAGCCGGATTTGTGCTTTATCCATTCTCTTTGAGAAGGTAGCAATCGTTTTCGGGTTTCAGGGCTAAGGCTTTTCCAGACCGAATTAAGTTTCTCATCGCTTGCTTTATAACTGTGTGTATCGACGTTTGAGGTTACTGCATTGTTTTTGGGAGCTTCGCTACCGCTGCTATAGAAAACGGGGGCACGTACTCCCTGAGCGTAGTCATTAGCTGCTTTTTCCCACACGCCTTTCCCATTGGCAGTCAACATTTTTCCGAACTCTGTGGTGTCGAAACTGTAATTGCGGATCTCGCCATTGAAATCCAGCTTCACGTTAACGGCTGTTGACTTCGAAATGCCAGTCAAGAAATCACCAGCTTCGGACCCGAAGGAACAAGCGACTTCTTTAGTATCACTGACATTAGGGCGTAACCCGTGCATCGTGAATCTGCCGTTATCAGTTGTAGCAGTGATATCTACCAGCGGAACGATTGATGAGGATTGCTTTGTCATCGCGAAGCATATCCCCTTCAGATTTACATCCCTGTCCATCCCGAGAAACATCAGGGCGTTTTTGTCGCTGCTTGCGACACCTGCTGATTTTGCCTCTGGCAAGAAATAGACGGTTCTGGAGGCGGTGGTTATACCTGAAACGAAAACAACACCTGACGCCATGATTTTTAACGTTTTTATAAGAATTGTCATTCTGGATACCTTCTTTCTTTCGCACTCCATCGGGGGTAGAGCACTCATCCCATGAGTTTTGCTTGTGAGAAATACTTCTCGAAGAATCATGATTTTACATTGATCTATAAAATCTATCAATAATCCAAAATTGATCTATAAAAACGATCGATTGGGTTGTGAAGAGTTCAATGACTGCTTTGATGGGGAAGCTGTCGAAGTGTTTTACAATCTGTACAGATCAATAGGGGCAAGAAAAAACAACTGGAGAGGGTTTTTATCAGGTTTTAGTATTTCGCTAACACTAAACGTACACTCATAATTTGCTATTCTGTCGATTCCAATGAAATGGCCGCCATTTTCCCGACTTCAGTGAGGAAATGCAACGCGCCAGTCGGATAAGGAGAAGGATGATGTCAAATGTTTGCACCATTGCCTGGGTTCATGGCCTTGTACAGGGCGTCGGATTCCGCTACAGCACCCAGCGCGAAGCCCTTCAGCTTGGGCTGACGGGGTATGCGCGTAACATGGATGATGGCAGCGTGGAGGTTGTGGCCTGCGGTGAGGCAGATCGGGTAGAGAAGCTGGTGGCGTGGCTGAAAGCAGGCGGACCGCGCAGCGCGCGGGTTGATAAGGTGCTAACGGAACCGCATCAACCCGGCCGGGAATACGCTGACTTCAGTATTCGCTATTAAATGCATTTTACCGGCTTTGGCAGGCCGGCGATTTTTGTCGCCTGTTTAGCCGGGCCTTTCGGAAACAGGCGATACAGATAACGGCTGTTGCCTTTCTCTTCGCCAAATTTATTCGCCATGGCTTTGACCAGCATGCGGATAGCTGGCGACGTGTTGAATTCAAGGTAAAATTCTCGCACGAAGCGCACCACTTCCCAGTGTTCCGGGGAGAGGGTAATTCCTTCGTTTTCCGCAATTTTCTCCGCCAGCGCTTCGCTCCACTGGCTGCTCTCTTTCAGATAACCGTCGTTATCGGTTTCGATCTCTTTGCCTTCAAAACTCAACATATTCATTCACGCGTTAGTCAAAAACTGCCTAAGTCTACCAAAAAAACAAAGCCCCGCATAAGCGGGGCCCTGTTCACAGCACGGTGAGTTAATCGCGGCTGGCGAAGCCCAGAATGCTCAGCAGGCTGACAAAAATGTTGTACAGCGACACATACAGGCTCACGGTGGCGCGGATATAGTTCGTCTCACCGCCGTGAATGATGTTGCTGGTTTCATACAGGATTGCGCCGGATGAAATCAGGATAAACACCGCGCTGATTGCCAGATGCAGCGCAGGCAATTGCAGGAAGATGTTCGCCAGCATCCCGACCAGCACAATCACGATACCTGCCATCAGCATACCGCCAAGGAAGGACATGTCCTTACGGGTGGTCAGCACGTAGGCCGAGCAGCAGAAGAACACCAGCGCGGTACCGCCCAGCGCCATACCAATCACGTCGCCCATTCCGGCAGACAGATAGGCATTCAGGATTGGCCCCAGAATGTAGCCCAGGAAGCCGGTAAAGGCGAACGCGGAGAGAATACCCACCGGTTTATCCGCGGTTTTGTAGGTCAGGAACATCAGACCATACATACCTACCAGCGTCAGGATCAGGCCCGGAGAAGGTAGCATCAGTACGGTGCTGGCCGTCGCGGTGATCGCCGAAAACGCCAGCGTCAGGCTGAGCATGAAATAGGTATTGCGCAGCACCTTATGGGTGCTGAGTAGCGATGTGCGGTCGCGTGAAGAAGTAATTATACGATCCATGAGTCACTCTCTTATGACAGATGTAATTAGCGCAAAGAATAGGAAACGGCGCGGCAGACGCAAAGTGGTTTTACCCATCTTTACTCAGCCCCTTAGGGATTATGCTGGTTTTTTATTCTGGCAAAGCCTTTGTACTCAGAATGAAGTGCGGTTTGTTGGGTGTATTCAGATCAACCTCTTATAGGTATCTGAAAAATATTGCGTTATTTCCCTAAGGCCGCTAAGAGTTATTTCCGGATCGTCATAAAAACAAACAATAAGGCGAAGGAAATGAAACCACAAACACGCACGCGCTTTACGCTCTCTTTGTTAACCGCAGGGGTCCTGTGCGCCAGCACGGCAACCTGGGCGGCTAACGTGCCGGCAGGAACCCAGCTGGCAGATAAGCAGGAACTGGTCAGGAACAACGGCACTGAGCCCGCCTCGCTCGACCCGCATAAAGTCGAAAGCGATGTCGAATTCAATATTATCAGCGATTTATTCGACGGGCTGGTCAGCGTCTCTCCGGCAGGTGAAATCCAGCCGCGCCTGGTGGAGAAATGGGAAAATAAAGACAACACCGTCTGGACGTTCCATCTGCGCCCGGGCATTACCTGGAGCGATGGAACCCCCATCACCGCGGAAGATATTGTCTGGAGCTGGCAGCGGCTGGTCGACCCGAAAACCGCCTCTCCGTATGCCAGCTATCCCGGTAGTATGCGTATCGTCAACGGCACTGATATCGCAGAAGGCAAAAAAGCGCCCGAGTCGCTGGGGGTGAAAGCCATCAATGACACCACGCTGGAAGTTACGCTCACGCAACCTAACGCCGCTTTCCTGGCGATGCTGGCTCACCCGTCCCTGGTGCCGATAGATAAAGTCCTGGTGGGCCGTTTCGGTGATAAGTGGACCAAACCGGAGCACTTCGTCAGCAGCGGGGCTTATAAACTGTCACAGTGGGTGGTTAACGAACGCATTGTGGCGGTGCGTAACCCGAAATACTGGGATAACGAACATACCGTCATCAACAAGGTGACCTATCTGCCCATTTCCTCTGAAGCTGCTGACGTCAACCGCTACAAAGCGGGCGAAATCGACATTGTTTACACGGTGCCGATCAACCAGTTTGCTCAGCTGAAGAAAACGCTGGGGAGCGAGCTGGACGTTTCACCGCAGCTTGCCACCTATTATTATCAGTTCAACACCACCCGGCCGCCGTTCAACGACGCCCGCGTGCGCAAGGCGCTGAACCTGGCGCTGGATAAAGACATCATCGCCGGGAAAGTATTAGGGCAGGGCCAGCGCCCGGCATGGCTGATCAGCCAGCCGGATATTGGCGGCGTCAAGCTCCAGAACCCGGATTACGCCAGCTGGCCGATGGATAAACGCATTGCCGAGGCGAAAAAGCTGCTGGCCGAAGCCGGATTTAACGACAGCCATCCGCTCAGCTTTAATCTCCTCTATAACACCTCGGAATCGCACCAGCGTATTGCCATTGCCGCCAGCTCAATGTGGAAGAAGAACCTCGGCGTGGAGGCGAAGCTGCAAAATCAGGAGTGGAAAACCATGCTTGATACCATGCACACCCATAACTTTGACGCGGTACGCTATGCCTGGATTGCCGATTACGACGATGCGGCAACTTTCCTGAACAACTTCCGTACCGGGGATAGCCAAAACACCACTCAGTACAGCAATCCGGACTACGATCGGGCACTGGTGAACGCGGCGAAATCGAAAACGGCGGAGGAGCGCGGTAAGTTCTACCAGCAGGCAGAAGATCTGCTGGGACGGGATGTACCGGCGATCCCGGTCTATCATTACGTGCGCACGCACCTGGTGAAACCGTGGGTAGGGGGCTTCACGCCAGACAAGCTCGGGTACTACTACACCAAAGATATGTACATCAAAAAGCACTAACGATCCGCGGTGGATATTATGCTGCCAAAACGGCCAATTTGTCGTCTATTCAACCGATTAAACGCATTTTGGCTATTTTTAAAGCGAACGAATGCGCGTGCTCTTTACAGCGCGCGGTGAGGTGTTTATAGTTCGCCTCACTTAGGAAGCGTGGCCGAGCGGTTGAAGGCACCGGTCTTGAAAACCGGCGACCCGAAAGGGTTCTAGAGTTCGAATCTCTACGCTTCCGCCAAATTTGAAACCCCTGCGATAGCAATATCGCAGGGGTTTTTGCTTTTGCGCCAGGCTTCCGTCATGCCACCATGTTGTAGCTTATCGTGATCCCGGCGTCGGCCTTGCAGACCTGAGCTTTTACGCACCAGGTGTCCTCAATGTTTGCTGGCGTCAGTACCTCCTCGGGCGCGCCCGTGGCGGCGATCTGCCCGGCCTTCAGGAGGATCAGACGCTGGCAATAATTGGCCGCAAGATTGAGATCGTGCAGTGCAACCACCACCGTAAGCGGCAGCTGTGAAACGAGCCGCATCAGCTCCAGCTGGTGCTGAATGTCCAGGTGGTTTGTCGGTTCATCGAGCAACAGCACCTGCGGCTGCTGGGCCAGCGCGCGGGCTATCTGGCTTCGCTGGCGTTCTCCGCCAGACAAAGAGTGCCATCGCCGCTGGCGTAAGCGGCATAACTGCATCAGGCCAATCGCCTGCTCAACCGCAGCCTCATCGTCGCGGGTGGTTCTCTGGAATGTTTTCCGGTAGGGCGTACGCCCCAGCCTGACAATGTCCTCAACGGTCAGTTCTCCGTCGACCTCAGCATGTTGCGGGACAAACGCCATGTGCTGCGCGCGTTTTTTCAGCGGCATCATGCCAAGCTTTGTGCCATTAAGCGCCACGCGTTCGCTGAGTCGTGGAAACAGCCCGGCGAGACAGCGCAGCAGCGTCGACTTGCCCGAGCCGTTTGGCCCTAACAGGCCGATAATCTGCCCGGATGGCAGGTCGAGATCGATATCCTTAAGCACCGTCTGCGCTTGTCGGGTTACGGTTAACCCGGCCACAGTAATATTCATGGATGCTCCTTTCGGTTTTGATAAAGCAACGCCACAAAGACGGGGGCGCCCACCAGCGCAGTCACCACCCCGATGGGCAGAACCTGGTGCACAATCAGCGTGCGAGAGACGATATCGGCGAGGATCATAAAGTGGGCGCCGATGAGAAACGTCAGGGGGATCGAGCGACGATGGCCCGGCCCGCATAGCATGCGCGTCACATGGGGAATGACCAGCCCGACAAACCCCACTGCGCCCGTGGCGCTCACCAGCGTTGCGGTGACAATGGCACAGGTCAGCAATAAGACAATACGCACGGCGGTAACCGGGATCCCCTGCGTGGTGGAGACCTCATCCCCGAAGGTGAAGGTGTCCAGCGCCCGTGAAAAGAGCAATACCACCAGTAAACCCGCAAGCGTAACGGCCAGCGCCAGCAGCGCGTCAGGCCAGCGCACGCCGCTCAGACTTCCCAGCAGCCAGAACATGACGCTACGGGACTGCTCGGCATTGGCGGACGTACTGACGACGTACGCGGTCATGGCGTTGAAGAGCTGGGTGCCCGCAATGCCAGCCAGCAAAATGCGCGACGGGCTTTCACTCATCCCGTTTGTAATCACCATGATGAGCGCAAAGGCGGCGCACGAGCCGACAAACGCACCGCTGCTCACGCCAATCACGCTCCCCCCGATGCCGAGAAGCATCACGCAGACGGCCCCCAGCGATGCGCCCGCGGAAATCCCCAGCAGATAAGGCTCAGCCAGAGGGTTACGCAGGATCGACTGCAACACCAGCCCGCACAACGCCAGTCCGCCGCCGCTGCACGCGGCCATTACTGCCCGGCTCATGCGATATTGCCAGACGATACCTTCCTCCGTTTGCGGCAACGCATAAGAGGTCAAACCCAGTCCGTTGAGGATCGCTTTCCCGGTACTGGCATACGACACCGGCATATCACCGATACTGGCGGCAAAGACCAGCATCAGCGGCAGCGCCATGGCACCTGCTGCCAGTAAACCCTGCTGGCGGCGGTCAAAAGCGAAATGACTCATTGTTCATCCCGGAAAGAAGCCAGCCGATCGCTGATAAGCTCAACCGCATCGACGTTACGCAATGAAGGGTTTAACGACATCGCTGGCACCACGATGATGTGGTTGTTCCTGACCGCAGGCATGTTCTTTGTCACCGGGTCACTGCGCAAGAACGCTTTTTTTACCTCAACGTCATCGGCAGGGTAGAGCCTGCGGGACATCCCGGCGATAACAATCACGTCCGGCTGCGATCGGGCTATATGTTCCCACGTTACAGCGGGCCATTCGTCGTGAGAGTCAATAATGTTCTTCAACCCCAGCGTGCGGCTGATCCAGCCAGGCGCGCCGTAATTCCCGGCCACCCAGGGATCGCCATTCAGACGGCTGCTGGAGAACCAGAATACAACGCTAAGCGGTTTCGCTGAGACGCGCGCCTGGGCCTTTTTAATACGCTCCGCCAGCGCACGATTGAGCTGCTCACCTCGCGCGGAAACATCAAAAATCGTCGCCAGATCCGTCACTTCCCGTGTAATTTCCGCCAGTGAAAACGGCGCGCTACGTGCTCCGTCTGCGTTTGACGTTTCCGTTACCGTTTTATCCGTGCAGTCGGCAGGGGAGATCCACGTCTTAATCCCCAGCGACGCAAACTGCTTACGGGTTCCCACTTCTCCCTGCGGACCAATGTGCCAGTGATACTGCGCGAGAACGAGTTCAGGTTTCTGCCCTGCCACGGCTTCAAAGGAGGGGGAATTATCTGCAAGCCGGGGGAGGTTTTTCCCGGCATCCACCAGCGGGGCCGGGAGCTTGCCGAACCAGACTGACGTCGCGGCGATCGTTTTCTCCAGCCCCAGTGCGAGCAGTAATTCTGTTTCATGCTGACCCACGGTCACGACGCGCTGAGGAGCCTGCGTAAAGGTCTGCTTTACGCCGCAATTTTCAATCGTGAGTGGCCAGGTGGTAGCGGCGAAAGCGGCAGGCGCCATGGTGAGCAGTGAAGCCAGAAATAACCCTTTTTTGAGTAACATAGAACGCAATCCAAAATTGTTATGTTATAACATAATACATATATTGTGATTGAGAGCAACACGCTCACCGTCGCTTGTTGCAGAAACGAAAGGCTGGACTATTCTCAACATACCCACCTGGCATTCGCGGGTTGCCTGAAAAATAACAAGATTTCTGACCTGGGGTAGTGAGGATGAATAAGATCCTGCTCGCGTTTGCGTTCTGTTTTGCCGCCCTTAGCGCCTTCTCATCGTATGCCGCAGAGCCCCGCCAGGCGCCTACGGAGCAGGAGCGCGCCCGAACGGTCTATATCTTCCATCAGCCTATCGTCATGCTACAGGCGAAATTTGGCCTGACCACGCCGGAAGAGCGCGTTTTACGCATCCGCAATACCCTGCGCAATTTTACCGAGGCGGATGTGCGTGAGCCGCTCAGCATCGTCCCCGTGACCCGCTATAACCAGCAGGGACGGCTGATAGTGATGAACGGGAAACCTGTGATGCTGCTGACCGAAGGGGATTTGGACGAAGGGGACGATCTTACCCTCGATCAGGCCGCACAGCGCGTGCTGGCGCGCATGGAAGCGCAGAGAATGGCGCTGCGCGATCAATACGATACCGGCTGGCTGGCGCTGTCGACGGTAAAAACTGCCGCTGGCCTGCTGGGGCTGTTGCTGCTCTGCTATGGCGCGTGGCGTTCCTGGCGCTGGTTCCGGCGCGTCTACCGTCGGCGTATTGTGGAGAATCGCAGCCGGGTGCCGCAAAGCTGGCGGCGATACATTGGCGCCATTGAGATTCGGCTTTACGCCTTGCTGATGTTCCTGCTGGGGCTGATCGGCTTTTACGTCTGGCTGAGCTGGGCGTTCAGTCTGTTTCCGTGGACGCGGGTGTGGGGCACGTCGCTGGGAGACTGGACGCTTCGCGTGGTGCAGCAAATCGCCCTGGCGATTGTCTCGGCCTTACCGGGGCTAACGATTGTGCTGATCATTTTCCTCATTACCGCTTTTATTCTGAAGCTTCTTAAGATGGTGCTGAATCAGGTGGAGGCTGGTCGTCTGCAACTTCCCGGCGTACATCCGGAAACCGTGGGTGCGACCCGTAAGCTCATTTCCGTTGCCGTCTGGCTATTTGCTCTCTCCGCCGCCTGGCCGTTTCTTCCCGGTGCAAACTCGCTGGCGTTTAAAGGTATTAGCGTTTTCTTCGGCCTGATGTTAACGCTGGGCTCGGCAGGGGTGATGAACCATGCCATGAGCGGTCTGGTCCTGATTTACTCCCGCGCGCTGCGCAAAGGCGATGTCATTCGGGTGGCGGATAACGAAGGCAAGGTCAGTGAAGTTGGCATGCTGGCGACCAAAATTATTACCCGGGAAAATTATGTCGTTACCGTGCCCAACGCGGTGGTGGTGAGCGGTAAGATCACCAACCTGAGCGCGCTACAGCCCGATGGCAGCCTCAATCTGACGGTCAGCGTCACGATCGGTTATGACACCCCATGGCGTCAGGTGCATGCCATGCTGGAGCTGGCCGCGAAACGGGCAAAAGGGATTGACCTTTCCGAGCCGCCGCTGGTGCGCCAGTTAGGGTTAATGGACTGGTATATCGCTTACGAATTGCAGGTCCGCCTGCTGCCCGATCAGTCCCTCGCGGTTGCCCGCAATGAACTGCATAGCCAGATACAGGATGTGTTTAACGAATTTAACGTGCAGATTATGTCCCCGAATTTTGTTATGCAGCCAGAGGGCAGCGTAATGGTTGCCAAAGAGAACTGGTATACCGCGCCAGCCAAACCCCCTCAGGGTGAAAACTGATGCCCGGTTTACCCGTGGCAAGGCAAAATGTCACAGTTTCTGATCGACGATCGCCGATTTTACACGGGTCATCGCCAGAATGTTTTTTGAGCGCATATTTAATTTCTCGAGGATCCTCACGCGGTAGGTGCTGGTCGTTTTTTGTGACAGTTGCAGTTTTTTCGCGATCTCATGGTTTTCCAAATGAAACAGCTTCAGCACGTCATACTCGCGTCGCGTAAAAGAGTGTGTTCTGAGCGCCCGATAAAAACGCATCAGTTGCTGAAAAGGGTGAGCAGTAAAATGCATCGACGAATAGATAATATTATCGATTCGTACCGCGCTGTTGGCTTCTATCTCATGCATCAGGATAATGTAATCACGCTTAACTTTTTTGACCTGCCGAATGGTTTTATTGCGTAACTTATCCTGTTCAATCGCAATGATAAAATCCATCGCCTGATCGACCCCATCAAGGTCGTGAATATCCGCGTCATCGCGAATCAAATGGGTCGATGTCAGGGCGCTTGATACGCCCTGGCAAAGGTAGTAGTTATCACTGATAAATAAAAAATTCATAATCGTCGTTAAATAAAGTCATGGCTAATCTCTTATCGCAGTGATCCACGGTTAATGGGTGTTGTACGAAAAAGAGTCTAAATGACCACCTGCGAATCTAATAAACGTTATGAATGTAAAAATAAATGTTTACATTTTAGCCAGCCGATGACGAAGAAATCAGCGGGGCGGAAGGGGACGACGCAAGACGTGTAACGTTATGCAATTTCGTGCTTTACATCATGCTCAGAGATGTTTATAGTGCGCCTCACTTTGGAAGCGTGGCCGAGCGGTTGAAGGCACCGGTCTTGAAAACCGGCGACCCGAAAGGGTTCTAGAGTTCGAATCTCTACGCTTCCGCCAAATTCGAAAACCCTGCGATAGCAATATCGCAGGGTTTTTTCGTTATTCCAGCCCCAGCGTATACTGCGCGATTTTGAAGTAGATAATCAGCCCGGTGCCGTCGATGAGCGTGGCGATAAACGGTGCGGAGACCACCGCCGGATCGATTTTGCAGCGTTTCAGTATCATCGGGATCACCGACGAGACGATGGCGCTCCACAGCGTAATGCAGACCAGCGTCAGGCTGACGATGAGCGTGATTTCCATCCCAATGCCCATCATCCAGGCGCGAACGCAGCCCGCCAGACCCAGCGTGGCGGCAATCATTAACGAGGTGCTCATCTCTTTTCGCAGCACGCGACCCACGTCGCGAAGGTGGACCTCACCCAGCGCCATGGCGCGCACCAGCGTCGAGGTGATCTGCGTCCCGCTGTTTCCGCCAGTGCCAATCAGCAGCGGAATAAAGAACGCCAGCGCGATGGCAGATTCTAGCGCCTCTTCAAAATGCTGGATCACAGAACTGGTATACGCTTCCGCAACAAACAGCAGCAGCAGCCAGACGGAGCGTTTCTTCCACAGGCTGAAGGCGCTGGTTTCCAGATAAGGTTTCTCCAGCGGCAGCGTCGCCCCCTGAAGCTGGGCATCTTCAGTAACGTCATCTTCGAGCAGATGGGCGATTTCACGCTCGGTAAGGCAGCCCACCAGCTTGCCGTGGGTCACCACCGGCACCACATCCGCACCCGCGTGCGCCAGCAGCCCGGCGACATCCGCCCGCTCATCTTCCGGTTTGAGCTGAATAAAATCCGATATCATCAACCCCTTAACAGGCTGCACGGTGTCCGTGGCCTGCAATAATTTGCGTACGGCGATTAAACCCGCGAGGCGCCCGTTATCTTCGATAAAAATATGCGACGGAATATCATCATCTTTTAATTTTTCAAAGAACTGCTCGCGTGCCAGAGCTACGCATAATGAAATTTCGATAACGATAAAATCGGTATTCATATATTGCGCGATGGCGCTGTCATTAAAAGCCAGGTTTTGGTTGTGAATAGCGTAAGACATAGTAAATTCCCTTTGAATAATAAAATCTCTCAGGGGCGAGCAAGACAGGGCATGTCGGAAAGGAGATCCCCACGTCCTGGGTTCAGCACTGTACACCGTATCCCGCAAGGGAAGTTATACTGACAAAGCCTTGATTCGACAGTGCCTGTTTTACCCTGTGCCGGTTCTCTCGAACCCACCAGAGCGATAACGTGTATTTGTACAGGAGCCTCGCCATAACGAGATCGTTGTAAAACGAAAGGGATAATACGCCTGTTTAAATTTAGCGCTCAGAAAATTAAATAATGTTTAAGAACGGTTTAGATAAATCTTATTCATAAAATGTTGAGGGTTTATTTAAGGTTATTCATTTTAAATGGAGAATTAAATTATTAACGGTGGAGGGGAAAATGGCATGGGTTGATAACCTGCTGAATCATTTTGCGCTGTATCCGGCACATCTGTTCGCGCTGTTATTCGTGATGGCGCTGAGCAAATCGACGGTGCTGATCTCCTCCGTGCTGCCGCCTGCGTCGGTGATGCTGCTGGCGGGTATTACCGTCAGCCAGGGGAGCATGCATCCTGCGCTGACGTGGCTCGCCGTAGTGATGGGGGCAACGGCAGGTTCGATGCTGAATTACCATATCGGCCAGCTGATGGGGCATACCCGGATGGTCACGCGCTTCACCTCAAAGCATGCCAATAAGTTCCTGCGGGTCCAGCATCAGCTGCAAAAGAACGGGGTCATCGTGCTTTTTACGTCGCGCTTCCTGGCGGTGTTGCGTTACATCGTCCCGCTGGCGGCCGGGATGCTCAGGCTGAACGCCGTCAAGGTCTACGCCGTCAGCCTGCTTTCCGCCTGTGCGTGGGCGGCGCTGTATGTCGGTGCGGTCACCGGCATCAGCGCCTTATAAAATTACAGGCTCCCCATTCCGCCGTCCACCAGCAGTTCCGTTCCTACCGTGTAGCTCGACTCGTCGGACGCCAGATAGAGCGCGGCTTTTGCCAGCTCGGTCGTCGAGCCCATTCTGCCCAGCGGCACCAGCTTAATGACCTCTGCCATCATCGCGTTAAGCGCCTCGTCGCTTAAGCCCGTTTTCGTGAACGCCGGGGTTTCCACCGGACCGGGGCTCAGGCCGTTGACGCGGATCCCGCGCGGCAGCAGCTCCGCCGACAGCGTGCGCGCCAGCGACAGCAGGGCGGCCTTGCTCGCGGCATACGCGCTGCTAGTGGGCAGGCCGATGCGCGCGCTCACGGAGCCGCAGAGGATCACCGAGGACGGGTTATTCAGCAGCGGCAGCAGCGCCTGAATTAAAAAGAACGGTCCCTTCAGGTTGATGTTCATCAGACGGTCCCAGGCCTCTTCCTGCCAGGCTTCCAGCGGCGCGTGCGTCACGTCACCGGCGTTGAGAAAGACCGCGTCGAGGCGCGGCCAGCGGGCGGCGAGGGTCTCCGCCAGCGCTTTTTGCGACGAAATATCGCCTGCGTCGGTTGGGATCACCCAGGCCTTATCGCCCAGAATGCGCTCTGCTTGGGCGAGGGTGTCCGGGTTGCGTCCGGTCACGGCGACGCGCGCCCCTTCGGCGATAAACACCTGCGCGGTGGCGAGACCGATACCGCTGGTGCCGCCGGTAATCAACGTATACTTATCGGTTAAACGACCCATGTTCTTCTCCTGAAATGTCTCTGGAGAAAGCACTATAGAAACGTTAGTATCGAAAGGAAACCAGGTACCAAATGGATACTAATGAGGCAAGAGGTGTGAAATGGCAGAGATGCTGGAAACGTGCTGCGAAAAAAAATCTGAGGCGTATACCTGCCCGATGACGCAGTTTGTGAACCTGATTTCCGGTAAGTGGGCGATCCCCATTCTCTATCGCCTGATTGTGTTCAATACGCCCGTTCGCTTTGGCGATCTGCTGCGTGCTGCTGCCCCCATCACCCAGAAAGAGCTGACGAAGCAGCTGCGCCTGTTTGAGCAGCGCGGGCTGGTGACGCGAACGGTCTACCCGGAGATCCCGCCACGCGTGGAATATCAGATCACCGAGCTGGGGCTAACCCTTCAGGACGCACTCTCGCCGCTGGCCGCCTGGATGAGCGAATACGGCGACCAGCTCCAGCGTTAGGCTACTGTTTTACGTAGCGCGGTGCCAGAATGCCGGTGCGCGCACTGTTGAACAGCTCAAGGCGCGCCGCTCCGTAGCGCGTCGCGAACAATCAGCAGCGACCACCAGTCGCCGATAATATCCAGCGAACGGGCGACGGGGCAGGTGCTCTCTTCAAGGCGGGTACGTTTCACAGCGAATTCTCCGGTGGGGTATGGTTTTTTTATAAAACTCATCGGCACACGCCGTAAGCACGTTAATCATCAGTTTGAGAAATGCTTCCCGAAAAACCTGTCACGGATCTGTCACACTCAGGGCGACATTAAAAACGTGTGAGGAATTAGGGATGAGAAAAGCACTACTCGCAGTTGCCGTGGCAGGTACCCTTTCCGTGACCTTTGGCGCACAGGCGCAGGACACGCCGGATGGCTATCAGCTGGAACAGGTGCTCATCATGAGCCGCCACAACCTGCGCGCGCCGCTTGCCAATAACGGCAGCGTGCTGGAGCAGTCCACGCCGAAGCAGTGGCCGGAGTGGGACGTCCCGGGTGGACAGCTCACCACCAAAGGTGGCGTACTGGAAGTGTATATGGGTCACTATATGCGCGAGTGGCTGGCAGAGCAGGGGATGGTGAAGACGGGTGAATGCCCGCCAGCGGATACCGTCTATGCCTACGCCAACAGCCTCCAGCGCACCGTGGCGACCGCGCAGTTCTTTATCACCGGCGCGTTCCCGGGGTGCGATGTTCCTGTGCATCACCAGGAAAAAATGGGCACCATGGACCCCACCTTCAATCCGGTCATTACCGATAACTCCCCTGAGTTTCGCGAGAAAGCGCTGAAAGCGATGGAGACGGAACGGCAGAAAATGCAGCTGGATGAAAGCTACAAACTGCTGGAACAGCTGACAAACTACAGCGACTCGCCGTCCTGCAAGGAGAAAAAAGTCTGCTCCCTGACGGAGGCGAAAGATACGTTCAGCGCCGATTATGAAAAAGAGCCGGGCGTCTCCGGGCCGCTGAAGGTGGGTAACTCGCTGGTGGATGCGTTTACGCTTCAGTATTACGAAGGCTTCCCGACAGACCAGGTGGCCTGGGGGGAAATCAAAACCGATCAGCAGTGGCGCGTGCTGTCGAAGCTGAAAAACGGCTATCAGGACTCGCTGTTTACGTCGACGGAGGTGGCGCAGAACGTGGCTAAACCGCTGGTGAAGTACATTGATAAAGCGCTGGTGACCGACCAGGCAAAAGCGCCAAAAATCACCCTGCTGGTGGGGCACGACTCAAACATCGCCTCGCTGCTGACCGCGCTGGACTTCAGGCCTTACCAGTTGCACGACCAGCAGGAACGCACCCCGATTGGCGGTAAAATTGTCTTCCAGCGCTGGCATGACAAAAACACTAATCAGGAGCTGATGAAAATTGAGTATGTCTACCAGAGTTCAGAGCAGTTACGTAACGCCAGCGTACTGTCGCTGCAATCCCCTGCGCAGCGCGTGACGCTGGAACTGAAGGGCTGTCCGGTGGATGGCAACGGCTTCTGTCCTGTCGATAAATTCAATGCGGTGATGAATAACGCGGCGAAATAGAAGATAACCCCCCGCGCGGGCGGGGGGAACGTTCAGACGTTTTTACGTTCGATGGTTTGCTCGCCCCAGAACAGCGAGTCTTTGTCGGTTTTTTCGAAGGCGCGAACCAGCACTTCATCGTTGCCTTCTTCCCAAATCTGCTCAGCCAGCTTTTCGTCATAATTGGCGACTTCAAAGATGGCTTCGGCAATCTCCGGAGAGGTATTGCGTAAACTTGCCCATTCGCCCACGTGGTGAGCTTTGGATTCTTGAGTTGGCATACTTGTCCTCCTGTTGGGTTAGCCGTTCAGTTTTTTGGCAAGACCCGCGACGTATTCACCCTGATAGCGGGCGATAGAAAGTTCTTCATTGCTTGGCTGACGTGAACCATCCCCACCGGCAATGGTTGTCGCGCCATACGGTGTCCCGCCACGAACCTGGGAAACATCGAACAGTTCCTGCGCGCCGTAGCCAATCGGCACAATCACCATCCCATGATGGGCAAGGGTAGTCCAGGTGGAGGTGATCGTCTGCTCCTGGCCGCCGCCCGTGCCGGTAGAGCTGAACACGCTGGCCAGCTTGCCGTATAACGCGCCGGAGGCCCAGAGCCCGCCCGTCTGGTCGAGGAAGGTGCGCATCTGGCCGGACATATTGCCGAAGCGGGTCGGGGTGCCGAAGATAATGGCATCATAGTCCGCGAGCTCCTGCGGGGTGGCGACCGGGGCGTTTTGTGTTTTCCCCCCGGCTTTGGCGAAGGCTTCCGCCTGCATGGTTTCCGGTACGCGTTTAACCACGACCTCAACGCCGTCTACTTTGTTTGCGCCTTCTGCTACTGCGTGAGCCATGGTTTCAATGTGTCCATACATGGAATAATAGAGCACCAGAACTTTTGCCATTTTGCATCACTCCTCGTTGGTTTTTCTTACAGCGGATCGCTGCGTTCCTTTAAAGATATGACATCACAGCCAGACTGCAAAAATGAACGGCATTTCTTTGATATATAACAATATCTTTTGGATACGCGCCTTGTAGCAAAATGAAACAACTTTCGCGGCGCGGATTTTTCAAAATATAAGAACGGCTTATGAATGACTTCCCCGATATTTCATACGAAAGGCTGAGATCATGTTGCAGAATATTACCTCTCGCTTGCCGGATAGCCGCATTACACTAAGCTTAGTTTCACGCGGCACAGATAAAGGCACTGTCCTTGAGCCGCGAGGTGAAAGAATCCTCTTTTACTGAATGCAATATGATGTCTAATGTTTCACACTCTGGAGGTTAGAGATGGCAAACCATCGTGGTGGTTCAGGTAATTTCGCTGAAGACCGTGAAAGAGCATCAGAAGCAGGTCGTAAAGGTGGCCAGTCTAGCGGGGGCAACTTTAAAAATGACCCTCAGCGCGCATCAGAGGCTGGTAAAAAAGGGGGTAAAAATAGCCACGGCAGCAACAAGTAGTACGCCGGGTTAACTCCCTGCCGCCGGGTTTCCCGGCGGTTTTTTTATGTCTGCTACATTGAACTGTCATCAAAGGCATCGCACACTACAGGATTGATTCTTCGTGCTGGTGTCCCATGTCCGTTTCCCGTTTTACCTTCTCCATTAAGCCTCAGGAAGCCATCCTGATTTTGATCACCATGTTCTGGGGCGGAACCTTTCTTGCCGTTCAGTACGCGGTCACGATGAGCGATCCGTTTTTCTTTGTAGGGCTGCGCTTTGCAACCGCGGCGATTGCCGTGGCGCTTATTTCGCTGAAGACCCTGCGCGGGTTGACCCTGAGAGAGCTTAAAGCGGGTGTCGCCATTGGCGTGGCGATTGCCATGGGCTACAGCCTGCAAACGTGGGGGCTCCAGTCTATCTCCAGCAGTAAATCCGCCTTCATCACCGCCATGTACGTACCGCTGGTGCCACTGTTGCAATGGCTGTGCCTCGGCAGAATGCCGGGCCTGATGTCGTGCATTGGCATCGTGCTGGCGTTCATCGGCCTTATTTTATTAGCCGGGCCGGAAAATAATCTGCTGGCGCTGGCGCTGGGGCCGGGGGAGATCATCACTCTGGTGGGGGCCGTCGCCATTGCGGCAGAAATTATCCTGATTAGCGCCTGGGCAGGAAAAGTGGACGTCAAGCGGGTGACGGTGGTGCAGCTTGCCACCGCGTCGCTGGTGGCGTTCGCGACGATGGTGCCGGCAGGGGAGTCCGTCCCGCCGATGTCTACCGGGCTTATCGTCGTGGCGCTGGGGCTGGGCATTTTCAGCGCCATTATCCAGGTCACCATGAACTGGGCGCAGCGCAGCGTATCCCCGACACGGGCGACGGTCATTTATACCGGTGAACCGGTGTGGGCGGGTATTTTCGGGCGACTCGCCGGGGAGCGTCTGCCGCTGCTGGCGCTGGTAGGTGCGGCGTTTATTATCGCCGGGGTGCTGGTGAGCGAGTTGAAGTTAAAAAAACGACGTAAGGCGACTGCCGGATTGAGTGCTGAACAAGGGGCAGATAGCTAACAACGCGCACCCTGCCCGTTTAGCCCGGCGGCGCTTCGCTTGCGCGGGCCTACTTGCCAATTGTAGGCCGGGTAAGCGTAGCGTCACCCGGCAAGAAAACGGCACGTATTTCAGGTGGAGGGGGTGATGGCTTTTCCTTGCGGTACATCCCTTTTCCGGCGGCTCAGCAGAGCATTGAGCAGGATCGCGCCGAAGGTCGCCGTGCCAATCCCGCCCACCGTAAACCCGCCCAGCGTCAGGGCGAAATCACCCGCCCCCAGCACCAGCGTTACCGCCACCATGATCAGGTTACCGTTCTGGCTCAGATCAACATGATTCTGCACCCAGATACGTGCCCCCGCGACGGCAATCAGACCAAATACCACAATCGAGGCGCCGCCAATCACGGGTGCCGGGATGGTGTGGATCAATGCGCCGAATTTCGGGGAAAAGCCGAGCAGCATCGCCATCACCGCCGCCGCCACGAAGACCAGCGTCGAATAGACTTTGGTCACTGCCATCACGCCGATGTTTTCCGCGTAGGTCGTCACGCCGCTGCCACCGACCGAGCCGGAGAGCATGGTCGCCAGACCGTCTCCCACAAACGCCCGTCCCATATACGGATCCATATTGCGCCCGGTCATTCCTGCTACGGCTTTCAGGTGGCCCAGGTTTTCAGCCACCAGAATCACTGCGACAGGCGCGATGAGCATCATCGCCTGAGCGTTAAAGGTGGGGGAGGTCATCTGTGGCAGGCCGAACCAGGCGGCCTGGTGAATCAGTGTGAAATCAACCGGTTTGCCGAGGCCGAACACGTTCGCCAGCAGCGCGTAGACCAGACAGGCCGCAATCAGCCCGACCAGGATCAGCAGCCGCTGGATCATGCCGCGCGTAAAGACCGCCACCACGCCGATGCACAGCACCGTTATCACCGCCATCCAGCTTTCAAACGGCGAGCCGGATACGCTCTTCACCGCAATCGGCGCGAGGTTCAGGCCTATCGCCATCACCACCGCCCCGGTGACGACGGGGGGCATCATCCGCTCGATCCAGCGTGTGCCGACTTTCATCACCACCAGACCGGTCAGGGTGTAGACCAGCCCACAGGCGATAATACCGCCGAGGGCCACGCTCAGGTTGGGGTTAATACCCTGACCGTTAAACCCAGTCGCTGCAATGACTACCCCAACGAAGGCGGCGCTGGAGCCCAGATAGCTGGGCACACGCCCGCCGGTGACAAAAAAGAACAGCAGGGTACCCATACCCGACATCAAAATGGCGAGGTTAGGATCCAGCCCCATCAGCATGGGCATCAGCACCGTCGCCCCAAACATCGCGACCGCATGCTGCACGCCCATCACCATGGTCTGCCCGAGCGGGAGCCTTTCATCCGGCGCGACCACGCCTGCTTCTGTGGAGGTCGATTTCAACTGCCAGTGGGGAAGTCCGAACATGATCTGTCTCCTGAATGCGGATTAACAGGCGGGTCGCATAAGCGCGTGATAGCCGCGGTCGAACCACACCAGCCCTTGCGGCGCCGGGTGGCGTACGATGGATACAATGTCGCAAAACAGAATGTCGTGAGTGCCAACGCTCACCACCTGGCTGATGCGGCAGTCGAACGAGGCCAGCGCATTTTCCAGACGCGGGCAGCCCGTGTCGCCTGTCTGCCAGCGGGCAGCGGCAAAGCGTTCCGCCATCGGCGTTTTCCCGCCAAACAGGTTGGATAACGGCTCCTGTCCGGCACTCAGCGTGTTAACGCACAGGGTGCGGTTCTCGCTGAAAATCGGCCAGACCGACGCGCCGCGGTTCAGGCACACCAGCAGGGTAGGCGGGGAATCCGTAACGCTGCATACCGCGCTGGCGGTGAAGCCCGCCATTCCCGCCGGGCCGTCGGTGGTGATGATATTGACCGCTGCGCCGACGCAGGCCATAGCGTCGCGAAAGGTTTGTTTATCCGGTGTCATCACGTTCGCTCCTTACGCCAGCCCGCAGGCATCGTCAAAGGCCAGACGCGGCAGGCGTCCGTACAGTTTGGTCGCATCGCCGTAGCCGATGTTGATCAGCAGGTTGCTTTTGAGCAGCGTTCCCGTGAAAAAGGCCGCGTCCACTTTTTCCCGGTCAAAACCGGACATCGGCCCGGTGTCCAGCCCGAGCGCGCGGCAGGCGAAAATCAGGTACGCGGCCTGCATTGAGCTGTTGCGAAAGGCGGTCTCTTCCGCCAGCGCGGGGCTTGCGGTAAACCAGCTTCTGGCATCGCCGTGCGGGAACAGTTCAGGCAGGCGCTCATAAAACTCGCTGTCCCAGGCGACAATCGCCGTGACCGGGGCAGTGAGCGTTTTCTCAAGGTTGCCGCTGGAGAGCGCCGGGCGCAGCTTCTCTTTTCCTTCCGGGCTTCGCACAAACACAATGCGCGCCGGGGAGCAGTTGGCGGACGTCGGCCCCCATTTCATCAGGTCATAAATCTCGCGCAGCGTCTCGTCACTGACCGGTATATCCAGCCAGCCGTTATGGGTACGTGCGCCGGTAAACAGCGTTTCCAGCGCGGCGGGCGTGATGGCTTCGCTCATTCAAGCTCCTTACAAAGCGGGTTCTGGGCTGTGCAGCAGGCTGGCAAGCCCGTTCAGCAGCAAAGTGTTAAAGGTGTCCGGCTCGGTCACATTGCAGGCATGCCCGCCCTGGCGCATGACCGTTTTGCGGGCGTGCGGGAGGGCGGCGTGCAGTTCAGCGGAGCAGACGGACGGCACCAGCAGATCGTCGGTGGAACAGATAATCTGCACGGGGCAGCGAACGCGTGCAGCGTGGCGGCTGAAATCGGCCTGTTTCAGCGCATCCAGCCTGCGCAGCAGATTGGCTTTGCCCTGAAAATGGGCCAGCGCCAGCGCGTCCTCGGCCTCCAGCCGCGGGGCGCGGGCGGCCATCCAGTCTGCCGGGTAGAGGAACAACGGCTGTGCCTCTACCCACGCCTGCGCCCCGCCCGCATGCAGCAGACGTTCGCGAACGTCAAAACAGCGGCGGGTATGGGCATTGAGGGTCAGCCAGCCGTTGACGCAGACCAGCGCGGTGAGGGCGTCGGGCTTATCGATGGCCAGCCGCAGGCCGACCAGCGCCCCCAGCGCGTGGCCGACCACGCAGTAACGGGCGATCCCGGCCCCGGCTAACGCCAGTGCAAGCTCGTCGGCCATGTGTGCGAGGGTGTAGTCTTCCGGCAGGATATCCGGGTTATTCCCCGTGCCCCGCTGGTCGTAGCACACCACCTGATACTCCTGCCCCAGCACGGCGAGCTGGGGCAGCCAGTAGCTGCCGCTGCCGCCGAGCCCGGCAATCAGTACCACCACGGGCGCGCCCGCAAAGGGGGGCGGTGAAATGGACAGTTTCATGGCCGCCTCACTTCGCGATGTGCGCAACGGTGGCAATTTCAACCAGCGCTTCGGGCTTTACCAGCCCGCACTGGATGCAAAACCGCGCCGGTTTATCGCCGGGGAAAAACTCCGCGTAGATTTCGTTAATCGCGGCGTAGTTTTTCCAGTCGGTGATAAAGATGCTGTTGAAGGTCACGTCCTCCATCGTCCCACCCGCCGTTTCGATCACGGTTTTGATCGTCTCCAGCACGTGGCGGGTTTGCGCCTTTGGGTCATCGATAAACACCACGTTGTTATCTTTATCAAACGGCAGCGTGCCCGAGACATACACCACGCCGTCAGCGAGGGTGCCGGGGACAAACGGGGCAATCGGGGTGCTGGTGCCCGGCGGAATAATCACGGATTTCGGCATAGCGGTTCTCCTCAGGCGATGCGGGCGAGCGGCGGCGTCAGCGCGTCGCAGAAATCATTGACGTTACTGACCCAGCCAAAAAAGGTTTCGATATTGAACAGGGCGGCTTTCTGGGCAAAATCCGGTCCGGCCTGATGGGTGGCGTCTTCCAGCACCACCCCAAAATACTCGAGGAAAAAGCCGTCGCGCAGGGTCGACTCCACGCACACGTTGGTGGCTATGCCCGTAAAGACCAGATGACGAATGCCCCGGCTGCGCAGCAGGCTGTCGAGCGGGGTATTGAAAAAGCCGCTGTAGCGCGGTTTCGGCAGCACGATATCGCCGGGTTCCGGTACCAGCTCATCCACCAGCTGATAATCCCAGCCGCCTTTCGCCAGCAGCGTGCCCTGGAGTTCGGGCCGTTGGCGCATGGTTTTCAGGGCGTTGGATTTGTGAAAGTTGGGTGAGCCGGGACCGCCAGCCTCGACGTACTGGTCGTCCCAGCCGTTCTGGAACCAGACGATCAGCATGCCCGCAGCACGCGCGGTGCTCACGGCGGTTTTGATATTCTCAATCACCGGCTGCGTGGTGGAGACGTCAAACCCGGCCAGATCCAGATACCCGCCTTTACTGGCATAGGCGTTTTGCATGTCTACCACGATCAGCGCGCTGCGCTGCGCGTCAAAGGTAATGGCTTCCGGGCGAGCGTTGAGGGTCGTCATTACGCCACCTCCTTCGTCACGGCAGGGATGTGGGCGCGGCACTGCATCAGCGGCTGGATGCGCTCGCCGAAGGTTTCCACGCCGGTGAGAAAATCATCGAAGGTCAGCAGTACGCCTTCGGCGCCGGGCACGGCAGCCACTTCGTCGAGCATTCTGGCGACGCTGGCATACGAGCCAACCAGGGTGCCCATGTTGATATTGACGGCAGACGTCGGGTCGGCCATCTGGCGCACATTGGTGTCCGCGCCGGAGCGGGTATCTTTCTGGCTCTGCTCGGTCAGCCAGCGCAGCGCGTCGTCATCCGCGCCGTCCTTGTATCGTTCCCATTTGGCGCGCGCGGCGTCGTCGGTTTCGTCGGCAATCACCATAAACAGCACGTAGGAGCCCACGTCGCGCCCGGTTTTGTCGGCGGCCGCTTTCATGCGTGCCGCGGTGGGCGCGAAGGCGGCCGGGGTGTTAACGCCTTTGCCGAAGCAGAAGTTGAAGTCGGCGTATTTCGCGGAAAATTCCATTCCCGCGTCGCTCTGCCCGGCGCATATCACCTTCATCGGCACCGACGGCTGCGGGCTGACGCGGCAGTCGTTCATAGTGAAGAAGTCGCCTTTGAAATCGCTTTTGCCGGTGCCCCACAGATCGCGCAGCACCTGCACATATTCGGTCAGGTAGTCGTAGCGACGGGAGAAGTAATCGTCCCCAGGCCAGATCCCCATCTGCTCGTACTCCGGCTTTTGCCAGCCGGTGACCAGGTTAACGCCAAAGCGCCCGCCGGAGATGGAGTCGATGGTGGAGGCCATCCGCGCCACGATTGCCGGGGGAAGGGTAAGGGTGGCGGCGGTGGCGTAAATCTGGATGCGCGAGGTTACCGCCGCCAGGCCCGCCATCAGGGTGAAAGACTCCAGGTTGTGGTCCCAGAATTCGGTCTTACCGCCGAAACCGCGCAGCTTGATCATCGAGAGTGCAAAGTCGAAGTGGTAGTGCTCCGCTTTCTGCACGATGGCTTTATTCAGCTCAAAGGTCGGCATGTATTGCGGGGCAGTGGTCGAGATAAGCCAGCCGTTGTTGCCGATCGGTACAAATACGCCAATTTTCATCACGAACCTCTCTTCATTACGTCGCAGGTGTCACGGTGTTTTTGCAAAGGGAGTGCCAGTTTTGAAAATTACTTTGTTATCAAGGTGTTAAATGATGGTTGTAAAAATTAACAGCGAAAATGTGGACTAGCTGGTCAAAATCATTGCACAGAAAACAGGCACTCATGCGCGCTGAGGGTGCAGAAGGTCGTGGCGAGACGGGGGTTTTGCTATGCTGAGCGCAGGACAGAAAATGGAGAGCGGAAATGACACAAGGCGCAGTGAAAACACCCGGTAAACGTTCGCAGGCGGTGAGCGCCAAGAAACAGGCCATCCTCAGCGCCGCGCTGGAGACATTTTCGCAGTTTGGTATTCACGGTACGCGCCTTGAGCAGGTGGCGGAGCAGGCCGGGGTGTCCAAGACCAATCTGCTCTACTACTACCCGTCGAAAGAGGCGCTGTATGTGGCGGTGATGCAGCAGATCCTGGATATCTGGCTCGCACCACTTAAAGCATTTCGCGAAGAGCTGGCCCCGCTGGTGGCGATAGAGGAGTACATACGCCTGAAGCTGGAGGTGTCGCGTGATTACCCGCAGGCATCAAGGCTGTTCTGCCTGGAGATGTTGCAGGGCGCGCCGCTGTTGCAGGCGGAGCTGACCGGCGATTTAAAGCAGCTGGTGGACGATAAATCGGCCATTATTGCCGGATGGGTCGCCAGCGGAAAACTGGCGCCCGTCGATCCGCATCATCTGATCTTCATGATTTGGGCCTCAACCCAGTACTACGCTGACTTCGCGGCCCAGGTCGAGGCGGTGACCGGTAAAACGCTCCAGGACGAGGCGTTTTTCCAGAGCACCCTGGAAAACGTACAGCGGATGATTATCGAAGGGATCCGCGTGCGCTAGTTTCCCGGCGGAAGAGGACAGCTTAAGTCGCCCTCTTCACACTGCATCAGCGTGGCCAGAAACGCTTCGCGCTCCGCGGTTTTCTCCGCCAGACACTGGTTAACAATCATTGGCTGAACGCTCCCGCCTTCCGTACCCGAACCGATAAACGCACAGTCCGCATCGCGCAGGTTGATCCACGCCTGCTGCGCCTTTTTAAGCAGATCGCGCTGAGGCGCTGGCGCACGTTTGATGGCGGCCTGATACGTCTCGTTGAGCTTTTTATCGGCGGCCTGGTACTGCTGCGCGCTACAGGTGTTCAGTTCAAGCTGGGTGGTCGCGTTGTCGCACTCGTCGGCCAGCGCGCTGGCGCTCATGAGCAGGGCTGCACCTGCGAGAAATACTCTTTTCATCATCCCCTCCATGTAAAAAAGCCGGATACGCTGTGCTTATCCGGCCTGGGCTGTTTTGTCGCCCCGGTAAGCGTAGCGTCACCGGGGAGAGTTTACACGATTAACCGATTGTCATCAGGCTGGCGTTACCGCCCGCCGCCGCGGTGTTGACGCTGAGCGAGCGCTCAACGTACAGGCGCTCCAGCAGCAGGTTGGTCTCCCCGCGGGCGAAGCCCTGCACCGAGACAATCGCGCCGCTGCGGGCCGCCACCTGCTCGCACAGTTCGCGCAGCTGGTCGGAATCACCGTGGTAGATCACCGCGTCAAACGGCTGGGTCAGCAGGGCATCGGCCTTCGCAAAGCGAATGCGGGCCGAGACCGCTTTTGGCAACTGTTTGGCGAGGTCGCGATGCAGGGCATCTTCCGGCCACAGCACCTCACAGCCCGTTGCCGTTGCGGCTGCCAGCTGCACCAGCGCATCCTGCTCGTTATCCGCCACGCACAGCACACGCTCGCGCGGCATCAGCGTCCAGGTGTTGCGCTCACCGGTTGGACCCGGCAGCAGACGCTGTGTTCCCGCCTGCGCCAGCTCGCCGTACTGCTGTGCAATCGCACGCAGCTCAGGACGATTTTCAGCCCACTTAATCAGCGCATCCAGCGGCTGGGTCAGCACGGCTTTCACCTGCGCATCCACCGGATATTCCGCGTCCTGACGCGCCAGCGTCACGCCCAGCGCATTTTCCGGACGGTTTGCCAGCAGGCGGTACAGATAGAGCGGACCGCCCGCTTTCGGACCGGTGCCGGAGAGACCTTCACCGCCGAATGGCTGCACGCCCACGACCGCGCCAACCATATTGCGGTTGACGTACAGGTTGCCGACTTTAGCATTGCCAGTCACCTGGGCAATGGTTTCGTCGATACGGGTATGCACGCCAAGCGTCAGGCCGTAACCCGAAGCGTTGATCTGATCGATCAGCTCGTTGAGGTTGTTACGGTTGTAGCGCACCACGTGCAGTACCGGACCGAAGACCTCTTTTTTCAGCTCGTCGAAGCTTGCCAGCTCAATCAGCGTTGGCGGCACGAAGGTGCCGGTCTGCCACTCGCGGGCATCTTCGCTGTTCTCGCGCACCGCCTGGAACACCGGACGGCCTTTGGCACGCATGGTCTGAATGTGGTTTTCGATGTTGGCTTTGGCTTCCGCGTCGATCACCGGCCCGATGTCGGTGGTGAGACGGCCCGGGTTGCCCATGCGGCATTCCGCCATCGCACCGCGCAGCATCTTCAGCGTGTGGTCAGCCACGTCATCCTGTAAGCACAGTACGCGCAGGGCGGAACAGCGTTGGCCCGCGCTGTCGAAGGCAGAGGCCAGCACGTCAACGACGACCTGCTCGGTGAGGGCAGAGGAGTCCACGATCATGGCGTTCATGCCGCCGGTTTCAGCGATCAGCGGGGTAGGACGGCCCTGCGCATCCAGACGGGTGGCGATGTTGCGTTGCAGCAGGGAGGCCACTTCGGTCGAACCGGTAAACATCACGCCGCGCACGCGGTTATCGGAGGTCAGTTTGGCGCCGACCGTTTCACCGCGCCCTGGCAGCAGCTGCACCACGCCCGCCGGTACGCCCGCTTCCAGCAGAATGTTAATGCCCTGGGCGGCAATCAGCGGGGTCTGCTCTGCCGGTTTTGCCAGCACGCTGTTGCCTGCGGCCAGCGCTGCGGCAATCTGGCCGGTGAAGATCGCCAGCGGGAAGTTCCACGGGCTGATACACACCACCGGGCCGAGCGGACGGTGGGTTTCGTTGTCGAAATCATCGCGCACCTGACCGGCGTAGTAGTGCAGGAAGTCGACCGCCTCGCGCACTTCGGCGATGGCGTTGCTGAAGGTTTTACCCGCTTCACGCACCAGAATGCCGATCAGCTGCTGCATCTGATCTTCCATCAGCACCGCCGCGCGTTCCAGAATGGCGGCACGCTCCTGCGGCGGAGTGGCAAACCAGATTGGCGCGTTGTTCACCGCGCTCTCCAGGGCCTGCTCCACTTCCGCTTCCGTGGCTTCGCGCACGTAGCCGACGATATCCTTCGGCTCTGCCGGGTTGATCACCGGCTGCATTTCACCGTCCTCAACGGACTGCTCAAGGATCGGTTTAGCCTGCCACTTCTGCAATGCGCTGTTAAGCAGGGCGGAAGAGAGCGACGCCAGACGGTGTTCGTTGGCGAGATCCAGACCCGCCGAGTTGACGCGACCTGCACCATACAGCTCGCGCGGCAGGGCAATCTTCGGATGCGGCAGACCAATCTGGCCTTCCTGCGCCGCCATCTTCTCAACGGCCTGTACCGGGTCGGCCACCAGTTCGTCCAGCGGCAGGGTGGTATCGGCGATGCGGTTAACGAAGGAGGTGTTCGCCCCGTTCTCCAGCAGACGACGCACCAGGTAGGCCAGCAGGGTTTCGTGTGTCCCAACCGGGGCATAAATACGGCACGGACGGTTCAGCTTGCCGTCCGCCACTTTACCGGTCACCTGCTCGTACAGCGGTTCACCCATGCCGTGCAGGCACTGGAACTCGTACTGGCCTGGATAGTAGTTCTGACCCGCGAGGCTGTAGATCGCCGCCAGGGTATGGGCGTTGTGGGTGGCGAACTGCGGATAAATCAGGTTCGGCACGCCGAGCAGCTTTTTCGCACAGGCGAGGTAAGAGACGTCGGTGTAAACCTTGCGGGTATAGACCGGATAACCTTCCAGACCTTCCATCTGGGCGCGTTTGATTTCGCTGTCCCAGTAGGCGCCTTTTACCAGGCGGATCATCAGGCGGCGACGGCTACGGCTTGCCAGGTCAATCAGGTAATCAATGACGAACGGGCAGCGTTTCTGGTAGGCCTGGATGACGAAACCAATCCCGTTCCAGCCCGCCAGCTCCGGCTCGAAGCACAGTTTTTCCAGCAGATCGAGGGAGATCTCCAGACGGTCCGCCTCTTCGGCGTCGATGTTGATGCCGATGTCATACTGGCGCGCCAGCAGGGTCAGGGACTTCAGGCGCGGGTAGAGTTCTTCCATCACCCGATCGTACTGCGCGCGGCTGTAGCGCGGGTGAAGGGCGGAAAGCTTAATCGAGATGCCCGGGCCTTCATAAATACCGCGGCCGTTGGACGCTTTACCGATGGCGTGGATCGCCTGCTGGTAAGAGACCATGTAGGCCTGCGCGTCGGCGGCGGTCAGCGCCGCTTCACCCAGCATATCGTAGGAGTAGCGGAAGCCTTTATCTTCCAGCTTGCGGGCGTTCGCCAGCGCTTCGGCAATGGTTTCCCCGGTGACGAACTGCTCGCCCATCAGGCGCATCGCCATGTCCACGCCCTTGCGGATCAGCGGCTCGCCGCTCTTGCCGATGATGCGGTTCAGGGAGCGCGACAGGTTGGCTTCGTTATGGGTGGAGACCAGCTTGCCGGTGAACAGCAGGCCCCAGGTGGCGGCGTTAACGAACAGGGACGGGCTGCGGCCAATGTGGGAGTGCCAGTTGCCGTTGCTGATTTTGTCGCGGATCAGGGCATCGCGGGTGGCTTTATCCGGAATACGCAGCAGCGCTTCCGCCAGACACATCAGCGCCACGCCTTCCTGCGAGGAGAGGGAGAACTCCTGCAACAGCCCCTGCACCATACCGGCGCGTCCGCTGGCGGTTTTCTGATTACGCAGCTTGTCGGCGAGCTGATATGCCAGGCTGTGCGCCTGAGCGGCAACGGCTTCCGGCAGGCGCGCCTGCTCCAGCAGCATCGGCACGGCGTCGGTTTCGGCACGGCGGTAGGCGCCGGTAATGGCGGCGCGGCTGACGGACTGCGGCAGGATCTGCTCGGCAAATTCCAGGAACGGCTGGTGATTCTCTTCAACGGCCGTCGCGGCCTCTTCGCTTTCGTTCGCTGCGCCCGCCAGCAGGGCAGGCAGCTCCGGCAGACCTTCTTCACTCTCCAGTCTTTCCAGATAGTTAAAAATCGCCTGCTTGATTAACCAGTGCGGTGTGCGGTCAATGCGGGTTGCAGCGGTTTTAATCCGTTCGCGGGTAGCGTCATCCAGCTTAACCCCCATGGTGGTCATCCCCATGCCAAAACTCCTGTTGTTCTGTAATAGCGTTCTGTTGATAGCGTGAAATATCCACCATGTTGCAACTTTGTGCAACCGTGTTAAATGTGACCTGGTCTGCAAGCTGGAAAATGAATGGATTGTTAACGATTAGTTAGCCGTGAAAAAGAACGTGCGGCGGTTTCTGAGCCCAGTTTTTATGCGGTGCTTAACACTTTTTAAAGGTGCAACCCGTAAAAGCGTGAGCGAGTGCAACCTATAGGAAAGACGTATAAAACCAGGGATGAAATTCATGTAAATGCAGTGTTAAATCGTTTGTCAGTGGGATGCGTATACGGCAGGATAGCGCGCCCAACGGAAACACATACACACATCACTACGTTCCGGTGATGACATAACAAGGCAACCCGGACGGTTGTCGCTCGACATTTTGGAGAATTTGAATGGCTATTAGCACACCGATGCTGGTGACATTTCTCGTTTATATTTTTGGCATGATCCTGATAGGGTTTTTGGCATGGCGTTCCACTAAAAACTTTGACGACTACATCCTCGGCGGGCGCAGCCTAGGCCCGATGGTGACCGCGCTCTCTGCGGGCGCTTCCGACATGAGCGGCTGGCTGTTGATGGGCCTGCCGGGTGCGATTTTCATCTCCGGTATCTCCGAAAGCTGGATCGCCATCGGCCTGACCGTTGGCGCGTGGATTAACTGGAAGCTGGTGGCAGGCCGTCTGCGCGTGCACACCGAAGCCAACAACAACGCCCTGACGCTGCCGGACTACTTCACCGGACGCTTTGAAGATAACAGCCGTATCCTGCGCATTATCTCGGCGGTGGTGATCCTGCTGTTCTTCACCATCTACTGTGCTTCCGGCATCGTGGCGGGCGCGCGTCTGTTCGAAAGCACCTTCGGCATGAGCTATGAAACGGCGCTGTGGGCCGGTGCGGCCGCGACCATCCTCTATACCTTCGTGGGCGGATTCCTGGCGGTAAGCTGGACCGATACCGTGCAGGCGAGCCTGATGATCTTCGCCCTGATCCTCACTCCGGTGATTGTCATTTTCACCGTCGGCGGCTTTGGCGAATCGCTGGAAGTGATCAAGCAGAAGAGCATCGAAAACGTCGATATGCTGAAAGGGCTGAACTTCGTCGCCATCGTCTCTCTGATGGGCTGGGGCCTGGGCTACTTCGGCCAGCCGCACATTCTGGCGCGCTTCATGGCGGCGGATTCCCACCACACCATCGTTCACGCGCGTCGTATCAGCATGACGTGGATGATCCTGTGTCTGGCGGGGGCGTGTGCGGTCGGCTTCTTCGGTATCGCGTACTTCAACAACAACCCGGCGCAGGCGGGCGCGGTGAACCAGAACGCCGAGCGCGTATTCATCGAGCTGGCGCAGATCCTGTTCAACCCGTGGATTGCCGGTATTCTGCTCTCCGCGATCCTCGCGGCGGTGATGTCCACCCTGAGCTGTCAGCTGCTGGTGTGCTCCAGCGCCATCACCGAAGACCTTTACAAAGCGTTCCTGCGTAAGGGCGCGAGCCAGAAAGAGCTGGTGTGGGTAGGGCGCTTTATGGTGCTGCTGGTTGCGCTGGTGGCGATTGCGCTGGCGGCAAACCCTGAAAACCGCGTGCTGGGGCTGGTGAGCTATGCGTGGGCGGGCTTTGGCGCCGCATTTGGTCCGGTGGTGCTGTTCTCTGTACTGTGGTCACGCATGACCCGCAACGGCGCGCTGGCAGGGATGATTATCGGTGCGGTTACCGTTATCGTCTGGAAACAGTTCGCGTGGCTGGGCCTGTACGAGATCATCCCGGGCTTCATCTTCGGCAGCCTCGGTATTGTGGTGTTTAGCCTGCTGGGTAAAGCGCCGTCTGCCGCGATGCAGAAACGCTTCGCGGAGGCGGACGCGCACTATCACTCAGCGCCGCCGTCTAAGCTCCAGGCTGAGTAAAAACATACCCCCTCACCCTAACCCTCTCCCCGGTGGGGAGAGGGGATAGTCCTTTCACCTATGTGAGTCTTCATCAATGAGAATTAAAACAGGGTTAATGGTGGCAGCATTCGTGATGCTGGCGGGCTGTAGCGCACCCGCACAGCATGCGGCGGTGGAAACCTGCAAAGCAGAAAATCAGATGCAGCAGACCACGCTCTATTTCGGCTTGAATCGTCCGGCCGGGGCGCAGATTACCGGCAGTGAGTGGCAGCAGTTTGTCGACCAGGACGTGACGCCGCGCTTTCGCGATGGCTTAACGGTGTTTGATGCGCGTGGGCAGTGGCTGGGTAACGATGGCAAAGTGGCACGCGAACCCAGCAAGGCATTGATGCTGATCCACGGTAAAGATGCGCAGAGCGAGAAGAACATCGAAGCGTTACGCGGAATTTATAAATCCCGCTTCGCGCAGGAGTCGGTGATGCGCGTCGACCAGCCGGTGTGCGTGCAGTTCTAATAAAAACGGCGGGATAACCCGCCGTTATTGTATCGTAGGCCCGTGCAAGCGAAGCGCCGCCGGGCATTAACCGCACAAAACTTACAGCACCAACCCCGCAAAGCTCGCCGACAGCAGGCTCACCAGCGTCGCGCCGTACACCAGACGCAAACCAAACCGCGACACCACGTTGCCCTGCTGCTCGTTCAGGCCCTTAATCGCCCCGGCGACGATGCCGATGGAGGCGAAGTTCGCGAACGATACCAGGAACACGGACAAAATACCCAGCCCACGCGGTGACATTTGATGGGCTATTTTTTGCAGCTCGATCATCGCTACAAATTCATTCGCCACCAGTTTAGTTGCCATAATGCTCCCCGCGTTTAAGGCATCGCTCAGCGGA
>OJWC01000018.1_pt1 | contig 120874 bp, 107 predicted proteins | sample 1600371 | NCBI WGS metagenome assembly OJWC01 (sample SAMN04436876, study PRJEB24849) | human gut metagenome | biome: human gut; feature: NICU; material: stool | host: Homo sapiens | place: USA: Saint Louis, MO | collected 2011-12-01 | reverse complement strand
TGCATCCGTAGCTCAGCTGGATAGAGTACTCGGCTACGAACCGAGCGGTCGGAGGTTCGAATCCTCCCGGATGCACCATATTCTCCGAGATAACAGCGATACTGTTGTTTCAAGGTCTGCGAGTTAATCGCAAGCACCAGGGAGGATAACGTTGCTTTAGCAACGGCCCGAAGGGCGAGGCGCAGCCGAGTAATCCTCCCGGATGCACCATTTACTGTTTCTAAAAGCATTTCCCCGATGCATCCGTAGCTCAGCTGGATAGAGTACTCGGCTACGAACCGAGCGGTCGGAGGTTCGAATCCTCCCGGATGCACCATATTCTCCCCCTTTGTTTATTCCTTCGACGTTTCGTCAGCAATCACTCTCTCTGTCAGCGACAAAAATCCCCTTTTACGATAAAGTAATGCTTTGTTAATCGTTTAGCGAGAGCACGATGTACGCACAGTATGACGGTTTGATCTTCGACATGGACGGCACCCTCCTGGATACCGAACCCACACATCGTCAGGCCTGGACCGAAGTCCTGGGCCGTTACGGTATGCGTTTCGATTTACAGGCGATGATTGCCCTCAACGGATCGCCCACCTGGCGTATCGCACAGGCCGTGATTGAGCTGAATCAGGCCGATCTCGACCCGCATCAGCTCGCGCGTGAAAAAACCGACGCGGTAAAAGCCATACTGTTAGACACCGTGCAGCCTTTACCACTCATTGACGTCGTCAAGGAGTGGCATGGGCGTCGTCCTATGTCTGTCGGTACGGGCAGCGAGAGCGCGATTGCTGAAGCGCTCCTCAACCACCTTGGCCTGCGCCACTATTTTTCTGCCGTCGTTGCTGCCGATCATGTTAAACATCACAAACCCGCACCGGATACCTTCCTGCTCTGTGCAGAATTAATGGGTGTTCCACCTGCAAAATGCGTGGTGTTTGAAGATGCTGATTTTGGCATTCAGGCCGCGCGTGATGCCGGAATGGCGGCGGTGGACGTTCGCTTACTGTGAGTGACGCGCTGTCACTCGCTTCATTATTCGCCAGCAGTTTTTTAAGCTCCACCCTCTTACCGGGGAATTCGGAAGTGGTGCTGGTGGCGATGCTGTTGTCCGGCGTAAGTCAGCCCTGGTTGCTGGTCTTAATAGCAACAATGGGTAATAGCCTTGGAGGGCTGACTAACGTTATTCTTGGACGTTTCTTTCCGCTACGCGAAAAATCTCGCTGGCAGGAAAAGGCAGTGGGCTGGCTAAAACGCTATGGCGCTGCCACGCTGTTATTAAGCTGGATGCCTGTAATAGGCGATTTACTGTGTCTGCTGGCGGGATGGATGCGCATCTCCTGGGGACCGGTGCTCTTTTTTTTGTGCCTTGGCAAGGCGTTACGCTATGTTTTACTGGCATGGGTAACACTACAGGGTATGACGTGGTGGCACTAATTGGTGGAATGAATTCGCGACCTTCAATCGTCAACCATTACAATTATGCTGAGTGACAATTTTTTGACAGGCGGGAGGTCAAATTGATCCCGGACGTATCACAGGCGCTGGCCTGGCTGGAAAATCACCCTCAGGCACTGAAGGGGATTCAGCGTGGGCTTGAGCGCGAAACGCTGCGCGTAAATGCGGATGGTAGCTTAGCGACTACGGGACACCCGAAGGTGTTAGGCTCGGCGCTGACACATAAATGGATCACAACCGATTTCGCCGAAGCGCTGCTGGAGTTCATCACGCCAGTAGACGGTGATATTGATCATATGCTGACGATCATGCGCGACGTGCATCGCTTCACCGCCCGCAATCTTGGCGACGAGCGTATGTGGCCGCTCAGCATGCCGTGCTATATCGAGCAGGGGCAGGATATCGAGCTGGCGCAGTACGGCACCTCGAATATTGGTCGGCTGAAAACGCTGTATCGCGAAGGACTGAAAAATCGCTACGGCGCACTGATGCAGACGATCTCTGGCGTGCACTACAATTTCTCTCTGCCGATGGCGTTCTGGCAGGCGAAATGCGGTGAAACGGATAAAGAAGCGATCTCCGCGGGCTACTTCCGCCTGATCCGCAACTACTACCGTTTTGGCTGGGTTATTCCGTATCTGTTCGGCGCGTCCCCGGCCATCTGTTCATCGTTCCTGCAAGGGAAACCGACCACGCTGCCGTTCGAGAAGACCGAATGTGGCATGTATTACCTGCCGTACGCGACTTCCCTGCGCCTGAGCGACCTTGGCTATACCAATAAATCGCAAAGCAATCTCGGAATTACGTTTAACGATCTGCACGAATATGTGGCAGGCTTGAAGCGGGCGATAAAAACCCCGTCGGAAGAGTACGAAAAAATCGGCCTCGAAAAAGACGGTAAACGCCTGCAAATTAACACCAACGTGTTGCAGATTGAAAATGAACTGTATGCGCCGATTCGTCCGAAGCGCGTGACGCGCAGCGGTGAAACGCCGTCGGATGCGCTACAGCGCGGCGGGATTGAATACATTGAAGTGCGCTCGCTGGATATCAACCCGTTCTCACCGATTGGCGTTGACGAGCAGCAGGTTCGCTTCCTTGACCTGTTTATGGTCTGGTGCGTCCTGGCGGATGCGCCGGAAATGAGTTCCGACGAACTGCTTTGTACCCGTGCCAACTGGAATCGCGTGATTCTGGAAGGGCGCAAGCCGGGTCTGACGTTAGGTATTGGCTGTGAAACGGCTCAGTTCCCACTGTCTAAGGTAGGGAAGGATCTGTTCCATGACCTGAAGCGCGTAGCCCAGACGCTGGACAGCGTGTACGGCGGCGAAGCTTACCAGAAGGTCTGCGACGAACTGGTTGAAAGCTTTGATAACCCGGAACTGACATTCTCAGCACGTATTCTGCGTTCTATGATTGAGCAGGGAATTGGTGGCACAGGGCGTTCACTCTCAGCGGAGTACCGTGAGATGCTGATGCAGGAGCCGTTAGAGATCCTGAGCGAAGCGGATTTTGTGGCAGAGCGCGATGCGTCCGTTGTGCGTCAGAAAGAGGTCGAAGCGGCGGATACGGAGTCGTTTGAGGCGTTTCTGGCGAAGCAGGCCTGAACCAAAAGAAAAAGGCCACATCGCTGTGGCCAAAATATACATCTCTGAATTCAGGGATGATGATAACAAATGCGCGTCTTTCATATACTCAGACGCGCATTCTGTAGAAGAGTTCAGTTTATTTTAAAAAAAATCACTATCGGAGGTGACGTATGCCGTTATTAGATAGCTTTACTGTCGACCATACCCGTATGGAAGCACCCGCAGTCCGCGTGGCGAAGACCATGAACACCCCGCACGGCGACACGATCACCGTTTTCGACCTGCGCTTCTGCGTGCCGAATAAAGAAGTGATGCCAGAGAAAGGCATTCACACGCTGGAACACCTGTTCGCCGGATTCATGCGCGACCACCTGAACGGCAACGGCGTGGAGATCATCGATATCTCTCCGATGGGCTGCCGCACCGGTTTCTACATGAGCCTGATTGGTCAGCCTGATGAGAAACGCATCGCGGATGCGTGGAAAGCAGCGATGGAAGACGTGCTGAAGGTGAAAGAGCAGAACCAGATCCCTGAGCTGAACGTTTACCAGTGCGGCACTTACCAGATGCACTCTCTGGAAGAAGCTCAGGAGATTGCCCGTCATATCATCGAACGTGATGTTCGTGTAAACAGCAATGACGAGCTGACCCTGCCAAAAGAAAAACTTCAGGAACTGCACATTTAGTATCGTGCCTGTGGATGCCCGGTGGCGCTTCGCTGACCGGGCCTACAATCCTGATGACGACAACCACCACCTTCTCCTTTACCCATCGCCCGCTTGTGCCGTTTTCGCATGATTATGCTCATGGCGACAGCGAGCCGTGGCATCAGCACGACTGCGCGCAGCTCCTGCACAGCCTCACCGGCGTCGTGCGGGTGGATACCGCATCCGGCTGCTGGGTGGTGCCGCCCGGTCGCGGCGTCTGGCTACCTGCGGGTACGCAGCACGCCCTGCGCATCACCGGCAACGTTGCCGCCCGCACGCTGTTTATCGACCCGCTGGCGCGCGCCGATCTCCCGGCGACCTGCCAGATCGTGCAGATCTCGCCCCTGCTGCGCGAGCTGATCCTGACCTCCCTTACGCTTCCTGAATCTTACGCACCCGGAAGCCGCGATGAACGTGTTTATGAGCTGATCCTCGATGAAATTCGCCTCATGCCGGTACTGCCGTTTCACCTGCCCGAGCCGGAAAGCGAAGCGCTGCGCCACCTCTGCCAGCAGATTCGAATGGCCCCGGGAGAAAGCTGGAGCAGCGCCCAGGCCGCAGGTATTGTGGGGATGAGCGAACGCACGCTGAACCGTCATTTTCAGCAGCAGACAGGCCTGAGCTACGGCGAGTGGGTGAGAAGGGCGCGACTGCTGGAAGCCTTAGTGCGGCTGGCGCAGGGCCAGCCGGTATTACGCGTGGCGCTGGATCTGGGGTATGGCAGCCACAGCGCCTTTACGGCAATGTTTCGTCGGGTGATGGGTCTCTCACCCAGCGATTACTTCAGGAATGACTGACCGCGTTAAAAAGCGCCTGAATCGACGCGCGCGCCACGTCGCTGTCGATGCCCACGCCCCAGCGGCTGGTCCCGTCCTGGAACAGGCAGCGGATATAGGCCACCGAGCGGCTGTCGCTACGTTCGCCTAACGTATGTTCGTGATAATCCTTAATCACAAACGGCGCGTTGATCCAGCGGCTTAAGCCGTGAGCGGCGGCGGAGAGCAAACCGTTCCCCTGACCTTCCAGCTGGCGGGTGCCCCCTTGCGTGGCGACGCTTGCCGTCAGCCGCAGCTGGCCGTCCTGCTGGCTGTCGCTGCGGTACGATTGCAGCGCTAATGGCGGGCTCGCCACCAGGCCGTAGCGGGCGCGGAACAGCTGCCAGAGCGCATTCTGCGTCATCTCTTTTCCATGGTTATCCGTTTCCTGCTGCACGTGCTGGCTAAAATCCTGTTGCAGGGCGCGAGGCAATTTCAGACCATGGTTTTGCTCAATAAGCCAGGCGCTTCCGCTTTTTCCTGACTGGCTGTTCACGCGGATCACCGCTTCATAGGTACAGCCAATATCCTGCGGGTCGACGGGCAGATAGGGCATCTCCCAGCGTTCGCCAGGCTTACGGGCATCGAAACCTTTCTTGATGGCATCCTGGTGCGAGCCGGAGAAGGCGGTGTAAGCCAGACGACCGGCCCACGGATGGCGCGGATGGACGGGCAGCTGGTTGCAGGTTTCTACCGTTTCAACCACCCGATTCATATCGCTGAAATCCAGATTCGGGCTAATGCCCTGGCTGTAGAGGTTCATCGCCAGCGTCACCAGGCAGACGTTGCCCGTGCGCTCACCGTTACCAAACAGGCAGCCCTCCACGCGGTCAGCCCCGGCCATGACGGCCAGCTCCGCGCTGGCGACGCCCGTTCCGCGATCGTTATGCGGATGTACGCTGATACAGACGTCACTGCGGCGGCTGAAGTGGCGGCAGAAATACTCGATCTGGTCGGCATAGACGTTCGGCGTGCTCACTTCGACGGTCGCGGGCAGGTTGACGATCATCGGACGCGCCGCGCACGGCTGCCAGATCTCCGCCACGGCTTCACAAATCTCCAGCGCAAACTCCGGTTCGGTAAAGCAGAAGGTTTCCGGGGAGTACTCGTACTGCCAGCGGGTGTCAGGGTTCTCTTCACACAGCTGACGAATCAGGCGCGTCGCGCGCGTCGCCAGCTCGACGATTTGCGCTTTCTCCATGCCGAATACCAGACGGCGGAACAGCGGGGCGGTGGCGTTATACAGGTGAACGGTGGCCTGCTTCGCGCCGCGCAGGGAGTCGAAAGTGCGACGGATAAGATCGTCCCGCGCCTGCGTTAACACCTGAATGGTGACGTCATCCGGGATGCGGTTCTCCTCAATCAGCTGGCGCACAAAATTGAAGTCCGTCTGCGAGGCGGACGGGAAGGCGACTTCTATTTCTTTAAACCCGCAGCTCAGCAGCAGATCCCAGAATTGCAGCTTGCGCGCGCTGTCCATCGGCTCGGCCAGCGCCTGGTTACCGTCGCGTAAGTCGGTCGAGAGCCAGCGCGGGGCGCGGGTGATAATCTGCTCCGGCCAGCGGCGGTCGGGCAACGAAAGGGTGGGGTAAGGCTGGTATTTGTCGGCGGGTGTGTTCAGCATGGTGCGCTCCTGTTGTCTTTTCACTATCGTGAATCGATTTCAGGCGCGCTGCTTTATCGGAACTGACAATCGCTGTCGCGTTTTGGACAAGGGGGGCGATTGTTGCCCGGTGGCGGCTACGCCTTACCGGGCCTACGGATGTGCCGGTTATCGTAGGCCGGGTAAGGCGTAGCCGCCACCCGGCAACCCGAGCACAGAGCTAGTGCGCCCCACCGCCCCCGCTACCGGCCCCAAACGGTGGTTTGGCAAACCACACCAGCCCCAGCAGGACGATGAAGATCCCCGCCGATATCCAGAAAATCTCGTTTGCCGAGATAATCAGCCCCTGGTTGGTGATCTGCTGGGCAAGCCAGCCGGACGCCTGCTGCTCCGTCATCCCCATCCCCTCAAGCTGGCTATACATCTGCTGAGCGTTAGGGTTGAACGGGTTCACCGCTTCGGTGAGTTGAGCATGGTGCATCGATTCCCGGTTGGTCCACAGCGTGGTGGTGATCGATGTCCCGATGGAGCCCGCCAGCGTACGGGTGAAGTTCGACAGGCTCGATGCCGCCGCCATCCGCTCAGGGGGCAAGCCGGAGAGCGTAATGGTGGTCAGCGGCATAAAGAAGCATGCTACGGCGAAGCCCTGAATAAACTGCGGCCACGCGGAGGCGCCAAAGTCCATTCCCGGTTCAAACGTATACGCGCGCCAGTAGAAGCACACGGCGTACATGATGAAGCTGAACGTCACCAGCCTGCGCATGTCGAGCTTATGGGCGAAACGGCCAATAATCGGCGACAGCAGAACCGGAATTAACCCCACCGGCGCGGAGGCCAGCCCCGCCCAGGTTGCGGTATAGCCGTACACCTCCTGCAACAGCTGCGGCAGCAGAACAATCGCGCCGAAGTAGAGCATATAGGCGAGGCTGATACAGAGGCAGCCGATGGTGAAGTTTCGCGATTTAAACAGCGAGAGGTCGACTATCGGATTATCGTCCGTCAGCTCCCAGACAATCAGGAAGCTGATGGCCACCACGGCGACCACCGTCAGCACAATGATTTCCGTAGAGGCAAACCAGTCCAGCTCTTTGCCGCGGTCGAGCATGATTTGCAGGCTGCCGATGCCGACAACCAGCAGAGCCAGCCCGATGCCGTCGATCCGCCGCTGTTCGGTCCGCGTTTCGCGACCACGCAGAGACTGTAGCGTCATCAGCACCACCAGCGCACCGATGGGCACGTTGATGAAGAAGATCCAGCCCCAGTGATAGTTATCGCTGATATAGCCGCCGAGGATTGGCCCGCATATCGGGGCGACGATCACCGTCATCGACCACAGCGCGAGCGCGATGGAGCGCTTGGCGGGCGGATAGTTGTTCAGCAGCAAACTCTGCGACAGCGGAATCAACGGCCCGGCGACAATCCCCTGGATGACGCGGAAGAAAATCAGCATCGTCAGGCTGCTGGACATGCCGCAGGCCCAGGAGGCCAGCACGAACAGGATCGTCGACCAGAGGAACAGCTTCACTTCACCGACGCGCTTCGCCAGCCAGCCGGTGATGGGAATGGAGATGGCGTTCGCCACCCCGAACGAGGTAATGACCCAGGTCCCCTGGCTCAGCGATGAGCCAAGGTTCCCGGCGATCGTAGGGATCGCCACGTTTGCGATGGTGGAGTCCAGCACCTGCATGAATGTCGCCAGCGACAGCGCAATGGTCATAATGACCAGCTGCGCCCCCTCCAGCGGTTTTTGCGGCTTTTGCTGTTGCATAACGCTCACCTTCGGCTTAACCGGCGTTTGCCTTCACGATGTCATCGATCAGCTTATTGACCGGATCGAGGCTAATTTCACGGGCGTTACTTTCATAAGCTGGCGTACTGCGCACCTGGCTTGCGAGGATCTGACCGTCGCGGTTGGCGGTATCGACCGTCACCAGCGTGGAAAGGCCAATTCGCAGCGGATGGTCTGCCAGCTGCTTAGGATCCAGCTCGATACGCACAGGCAAGCGCTGAACCACTTTGATCCAGTTGCCGGTGGCGTTCTGTGCAGGCAGCAGGCTGAACGCGCTGCCGGTCCCCATGTCCAGACCGACCACTTTTCCGGTGTACTTAACGTCATCGCCGTAAATATCGCTGACCACGGTCGCGGTCTGGCCGATACGCATATGCGCCAGCTGGGTCTCTTTGAAGTTCGCATCGACCCACAGATTGTTCGCCGGAACGACCGCCATTAGCGGCGTGGTGGTGCTAATCTGCGCCCCTGGCTGTACGGAACGACGGGAAACGTAGCCGGTCATCGGGCTGACGATTTTGGTACGTTGCAGGGCAAGCCATGCGTTACGCACTTCGGTCGCCGCCTGTTTCACCGCTGGCTGGTTTTCCAGAGAAGTACCCAGCACCATCGCCTGATTAGCGTTGTACTGTTGGATCGCCACGTCCAGTTGCGCCTGTGCGCTGGCCACCGCGTCGCGGGCGTGCTGCAACTCTTCACGGCCAATCAGGTTGGCGGTGCCGAGAGGAACACGACGATTGAGGTCGCTCTGCGCCTGAGCCAGGGCCGTTTTCTGCACGTCGATATTGGCCTGAAGCTGCTTGCTGTTGATCATCAGCTGGCGGGTCTGGCGAACGCTGGAGGCCAGCGCCGTCTGTGCTTTTTCAAACGCCTGTTGGGCGTCGGTCGGGTCGAGCGTGACCAGCACATCGCCTTTTTTCACAAAGTCGGTGTTATCAGCCCAGACTTTCGTCACGCTGCCTGACACCTGCGCCATGATTTGAACCTGATTCCCTGCCACGTATGCATCGTCTGTCTCTTCAACATGACGCAAGACTAAAAACCAATAGATCCCATATGCCACGGCAATAATAATAAAGAGCAAGGTCAGCAGAATAAGGGCGCTCTTACGTTTGCCCTTTTTGTTGGCCGGTTGCTGCGGGAGGGTGTTCTCCGCATTTGCGCTCATTGTTGTTCTCCACGATCTTTTTATTTTCACATCGGCTGAGCCGACCTGTTGTCAGAAAGGCCAGCAGTTTCACGTGCTGGCCTGTCAGTTTTTCTTTTTAGCAATCTGGAATGTTGAGCGGATCGTCGCGTTAGCGCAGCGCCTCAAGGATGACGCCGTCTTCATCCATCTGGTCCAGACGGGTGAGCAGCTTGCGAGTAATGTGCTCAAGCTGGTCGCGCTCGGCGGTGCTGAGGGCAGACCAGAGCTGGTGCAGGCAGTTGTGCTGCGGTGGCAGCACTTCGCGCAAGAATTCGTGACCTTTCTCGGTCAGTTGCAGATGCAGGCAGCGGCGATCGTTATCGCTTTCACGGCGTTCAATCCAGCCGCGCTTTTCCAGTTCATCCGCGATACGGGTCGCATTGGTACGGGATGACCCCAGCGCACAGCTCAGTTCCGACGGCTGAATGCTGTGATTTTCCTGAGACTCCAGCGTAATCAACGCCATAAACAACGTCTCGTTAATCCCTTGCGCTTTCAGCATCTTGTTACGATTTTCCAGCAGCTTACCCTGCATGTGCATGCACAGGCGGGTCAGCAGGATTTCCTGATACGGGAAGTCCTCATGACGACTGGCGCGGAACTTAAGCATTTGTTCAATGGGCGTAAACGAACTATCCATTTTGGGCATAACCTCATTAATTACAGCCGATATAGTAACGACAGTGACAAATAATGTAAATGAATTATTTGTGCGGTTATATCCGCCAAACGTATGTCACCATCAGAAAGCGCCGGGTAAATCCGTGACCCGGTGAGCACAGAGAGCGTGGGGTGTGTACCCGCGAAAGAGGGGATGTGAGGACAGGGGTCTGAACTATTCATGCCGGTAGTAAATATGTCACCCACAGTAAAATTTCTGGGATAAATGATTACCGTTACCTTAACAGATGCAGGCCCCCTTTACACCCCAGGGGGCCCAAAGCAATGTAAAACTTAGTGAATTGCTTCCTGACGGTGATAGCCGCGCCACCATACCAGCAGATTTATCGCCGCGACGATGGCGCCGATGGCGCACACGCCCGTCCAGCCCGCATGCTGCCAGGCGGAGGCTGAGATGAGCGAGCCCGCCGCGCCGCCGATAAAGTAGCTGGTCATGTACCCGGCCGTCAGACGGTTACGGGCGTCCGGCTTCACCCGGTAAATCACGGTCTGGTTGGTGATGTGTACGCCCTGCACGGTGAGGTCGAGCACCAGAATACCGACAATCAGCGCCAGCACGGAGACGTGTCCGTACCAGATGGCCGCCCAGGAGAGCAGGAGTAAAACCAGCCCTGCGGAGGTGGTCATATGAGATTTACCTTTATCAGCCAGCCCACCCGCCGGGCGCGCGCCCAGTGCGCCAGCCGCGCCTGCCAGCCCGAACAGGCCAATCACGCCTTCTGAGTAGTTAAACGGCGGCGCGGCGAGCAGAAATGCCATCGACGTCCATAAGATGCTGAAGTTAGCGAAGGTAAGACACCCCAGAACGGCGCGCGTGCGCAGGAGTTTATACCGGGTGAAGAGGCTGAAAACGGAGGCGAGGAGCTGCGGATAGTTCAAGTGATTTTCCTGCTTCACCTTTGGCAGGCCGCGCCACAGGGCCAGCGCCATGATAACCATCAGCACGCTCGCCACCCAGTAAACGGTGCGCCAGCCGCCGAGGCTCGCCAGCAGCCCGGCAACGGTTCGCGCCAGCAGGATGCCCAGCAGCAGGCCGCTCATGATAGTGCCGACCACTTTGCCGCGTTTTTCCGGGGAAGCCAGCGTCGCGGCGAGGGGAACCAGAATTTGCGCCACCACCGAGAACAGCCCCGTCAGCGCGGTGCCGATAATCATCATCGTTAACGACTGGCTGCTGGCGGTGATCAACATCCCGCCCGCCGCCAGCAGCGTCATGGAGACGATAAGCATCCGGCGCTCAAACATATCGCCTAATGGCACCAGGAAGAGCAGCCCGGCCGCATAGCCGAGCTGTGCGGCGGTGACAATAAACCCGGCGGAGCTGGCTGAAAGATCGAAGGCGCGTGCGATGGTGTCGAGCAGTGGTTGTGCGTAATAGTTGCTGGCGACGGCCAGACCCGTTGCCACGGACATTAAAAGGATGAGTGCGGGGCTAAGCCCTTGAGTTGTTTTTGTCATTAGTTTCAGGAATCGTGAGTTAAGTGATTATTTTTCCGGAAACATAATAACCAATGATGGTGAATGTTGGGGAATAGTTACGTGGTGGATTGTGCGGTTAAGCCCCTCACCCCGGCCCTCTCCCAAAGGGAGAGGGTGGTCATCGTCCCCTCTCCCCCTGGGAGAGGGTTAGGGTGAGGGAAAATGTTTTACTTCTGCGCCTCAAGCGCCTCTTTCACCCAGCCATCGAACTGCTGCTGGTGGGCTTTGATCCAGCCATCCACGTGGCCTTTGATATCAGCTTCGGATGATTTACCCGCGTGCATCATCGCGTTCTGGGCGTTAATGTCTGCCAGCGGCAGTTTCATCACCGAGAACAGCTTCGCCGCCGCCGGGTTTTTCTCGGCCCAGGCTTTGTTCGCCACAATATGCATGGTGTTCACCGGGAAGCCATAGTTCATGCCGTTTGGCAGTTTGGTGTCGATATCTTTCTGCTCGCCTGGCAGGGAGGAGAAGGGCACCTGCAACCACACCACGTCTTTGCCCGGCTTCAGCACGTCGCTCACCCAGTACGGCGTCCAGGTGTAGTAGATCACCGGCTTGCCTTCTTTAAAGCGGGCGATGGTGTCGGCCATCATCGCAGAGTAATTGCCGTGGCTCACGTCGACGGTCTTCGCCAGATCGAAGGCTTTGTTCTGGTGGTTAATCACCGCTTCACAGCCCCAGCCCGGCGAACAGCCCATCATGTCGGCTTTACCGTCACCGTTGGTATCAAACAGTTTTGCGATCTTCGGATCTTTCAGCTGTTCAATATTGGTGATGTGATATTTATCGGCGGTTTTCTTGTCGATCAGATATCCCTGCGCAGCGCCGGTCACAAAGGTGCCTTCGCGGTAGAATTTCTTGTCACCGCCTGCGGCGGCATACATGTCGTCGTGCAGCGGCTGCCAGTTCACGGCGGTAAAGGTGGCATCACCGGAGGCAATGGAGGTATAGCCCACGTTGTAATCCACTTCGCTGGCGGTATTCACCGTATAGCCCAGTTTCTCCAGCGCACGGCTGACAATCTGGGTCTGGAAGGACTCTTCCGAAATGGTGCTCTGCACCGGCTGCACGGTAATGCCTTTGCCCGGCAGGTCAGCGGCAACGGCGCTGGTGGAGACAAGGGTCGCAAACGCTGTGGCAAAAAGTACGTTATGTCGCATCGTTGTTCCTTATTTTGTAAATGGGCGGGTGAGTAACCCGACAGGGCCGGTGGTGTACCAGCGACGGTTGCCGCGACTACGTGAATCACGACCGACAGCCTGGGTCAGGCGGTCAAGAATGATGGCGAGGATCACAATCCCGACGCCGCCGACGGTCGCCAGCCCCATATCGAGACGGCCAATGCCGCGCAGTACCATCTGACCTAACCCGCCAACGGCAATCATCGAGGCGATCACCACCATCGACAGCGCCAGCATCAGCGTCTGGTTAACACCTGCCATAATGGTCGGCATCGCCAGCGGAAGCTGAACCTTAAACAGCATCTGACGCGGGCTGGCGCCGAACGAGCGCGATGCCTCTATCAGATCCGCAGGCACCTGGTTAATGCCCAGAATGGTCAGGCGAATAATCGGTGGCAGGGCGAAGATAATGGTCACGACCACCCCCGGTACGTTACCGATGCCGAACAGCATCACGATAGGCACCAGGTAAACGAACGCTGGCGTGGTCTGCATCGCATCCAGCAGCGGGCGGATAATCTTCGCGGCCCTGGGGCTGCGCGCCAGCCAGATCCCCATCGGCAGGCCGATCACCACGCAGAACAGCAGGGCGGTCAGCACCAGCGCCAGGGTGATCATCGCCTGAGACCACGCGCCAATCGCGCCGATGGCAATCAGGGAGATGAGCGTGGCGATCCCCATACCCGCGCTGCCGAACTGCCATGCGATCAGCGAGAACAGGATAATCGCCACCGGCGCGGGCATGCCCAGCATCAGCTGCTGGAAGCCGTTCAGGATGTAATCCACCGGGATGCGGATCCCCTGGAACACCGGACGGAAGTGGGTAACGACCCAGTCGATCCCCTCCGTTACCCAGCTATCCAGCGGGATCAGCGTCTTGTGGAACGGATCCATAATATTGAAATGCTCTGGGGCAGGCGCTGGTGCGCTGTTGAGCCAGTCTGCCGCGCCGCCGCCATCGGCAGGCGCAGGCGTCGACCCCCACGCATCGGCAGATTGCGCCGCGCTGTCCGCTGCTTCAGTGGTGCCCCATGGGTTTGATTGATCAGCCATTGTTTGTCCCCTCGCGATCTAAAGCCTGTAGCAGCATCCGTTTTGAGATGATGCCAACGTACTGTTGTTCTTCACCGACGACCGGCACGGCGCACGGCGCCTGACCCACGTGAGAGAGCAACTCGCTGAGCGGCGTTTCGGCGTCCACGGCAAGCGGAGCGTCAATCAACGCCGCATCGATTCCCTGGTTTTCGCTCAGGGCGGTTTTCAGAGAGTCAATGGAGACCACGCCGACAAATTTATTGCCGCGTTCAACCAGATAACCGTATTCACGGTCTTCGTCCTGCAACAGCTTCAGCGCGGAGCGCGGGCCAAAACCTGGCGTTTTACGAATAATGCCGTTTGGTGTTCGACGGGCAATATCTTTCGCACTGAATACGTGGCTAATATCCACGCCGCGGAAGAAGGTGCGCACATAATCATTCGCCGGATTATTGAGAATTTCATCCGGCGTACCGACCTGCACCACTTCACCATTTTGCATAATGGCGATACGGTCGCCAATACGCATGGCTTCATCCAGATCGTGAGAAATAAAAACAATGGTGCGCTGATGTTTGGCCTGTAATTTTACCAGTTCATCCTGCATCTCGGTGCGAATTAAGGGATCGAGCGCCGAGAAGGCTTCGTCCATTAATAAAATGTCCGGATTAATCGCTAATGCGCGCGCTAATCCCACACGCTGACGCATACCGCCGGAGAGTTCATCCGGATACGCATGAGCATAATTTTCCAGCCCGACCTGACGCAGTGCATCAAGGGCTTTTTCCTGACGTTCCTGAGCGGGCGTACCGGCTAACTCCATGCCAAAGGCGGTATTATCGAGTACCGTCATGTGCGGCATCAGTGCAAATGACTGAAATACCATCGCAATTTTCTTTCTGCGCACCTCGCGGAGTTCGGCGTCTGATATTCTGGCGATATCCACGCCGTCTATCAGCACCTGTCCGCGGGTGGGTTCAATCAGGCGATTGAGAAGGCGAACCATAGTGGATTTACCCGAACCGGATAATCCCATGATGACAAAAATCTCGCCTTCTTCAATGGCCAGACTGGCGTCTTTAACGCCAAGCGATAGCCCGGTTTTTTCCAGAATTTGCTCTTTCGAAAGGCCTTTCTCAATATATTTGAAAGCACGCTGCGGGTGCTCGCCAAATACTTTATAAAGATTTTTCACTTCTAATTTAATTGCCATGCAATAGAGAGTGTCCTGTTATTTGTTTATGTCGATATGATTACCATGGTAAATAGTTAACTGGCATTACCCTAACATACTCAGAATCTGAGACAACCCTGGTCCAGCCTGAGGGCGGAATTTTGCCGCAAGCGAAACGGCTGAATTTCCCATGAATAAAGGGCTGAGGGCGGTTTGAATTTTTCTCAATTTTTTGCTGTTGCATGGGGAAATTTCGCCTGAATCGGTGTGATTCAGGCGAATATGACGGGGAAATTACAGTGTAGTACGTCGTGGAATATTCGGCTGGAAATAATGAAATGCAGAGTTAATTAATGAACGTTAATTCATTCATTAAAAATCCCAGTCCTCGTCTTGCGTCTCCACCGCTTTACCCATCACGTACGACGAGCCGGACCCGGAAAAGAAGTCGTGGTTTTCATCAGCGTTGGGCGACAGCGCCGCGAGGATCGCCGGGTTCACCTCCGCCATGTCTGGTGGGAATAACGCTTCGTAGCCCAGGTTCATCAGCGCTTTGTTGGCGTTGTAGCAGAGGAAAGCTTTTACGTCCTCTTCCCAGCCCGTTCCGGCGTACAGCTCTTCGGTATAGCTCAGCTCGTTGTCATACAGATCCATCAGTAAATCGAGGGCAAAACCTTTGAGTTCCTCGCGTTTTTCCGCGCTGACTTTCTCCAGCCCTTTCTGATACTTATAGCCGATGTAATACCCGTGTACCGCTTCATCGCGGATGATGAGGCGAATCAAATCGGCGGTGTTGGTGAGCTTGCCCCGGCTCGACCAGTACATGGGCAGCCAGAAGCCGGAATAGAAGAGGAAAGATTCCAGGAACACGCTGGCGATCTTTTTCTTCAGCGGCTCGTCGGCCCGGTAATATCCCAGCACCAGATCTGCCTTGCGCTGCAATGACGCGCTCTCTTCACTCCAGGCGTAGGCGGCGTCCACGTCTCTGGTCTGGCACAGGGTGGAGAAAATCGAGCTGTAGGAGCGGGCATGCACCGCCTCCATAAAGCTGATATTCGACATTACCGCCTCTTCGTGCGGGGTTAGCGCATCACTCATCAGCGCGGGCGCACCCACGGTATTCTGAATGGTGTCCAGCAGCGTCAGGCCGGTAAAGACGCGGATTGTCAGCTGCTGCTCGGCATGGTTCAGGGTTTGCCAGGCCGGAATATCGTTGGAGAGCGGGACTTTTTCCGGCAGCCAGAAGTTGCTGGTCAGGCGGTTCCAGACCTCCAGGTCTTTATCATCCTGAATTTTGTTCCAGTTAACGGCGCTTACGCGTGACAGTTTCATCCTTTCTCCTTACAGCGCGCAGGACACGCAGCCTTCAATTTCGGTGCCTTCCAGCGCGAGCTGGCGCAGGCGAATGTAGTACAGCGTTTTGATGCCTTTCTTCCAGGCGTAGATCTGCGCTTTGTTGATATCCCGCGTGGTGGCGGTGTCCGGGAAGAAGAGCGTCAGCGACAGCCCCTGGTCCACATGTTTAGTCGCCTCGGCGTAGGTATCAATGATCTTTTCCGGGCCGATCTCATAGGCGTCCTGGTACAGCGCCAGATTCTCGTTGGTCATAAACGGGGCAGGGTAGTAGACGCGCCCGGTTTTGCCTTCTTTACGGATTTCAATCTTCGACACGATGGGGTGGATGCTCGACGTGGCGTGATTGATATAGGAAATGGAGCCGGTTGGCGGCACCGCCTGAAGGTTCTGGTTATAAATGCCGTAGCGCATCACCTCTTCACGCAGCTGTTGCCACATCTCACGCGTCGGCAGGGTGATGCCAGCGCGGTCGAACAGCGCGCGTACTTTTTCAGTTTTCGGCTGCCAGTCGCCTTCCAGATACTGGCTGAAATACTCTCCGCTGGCGTAGCGCGACTGCTCAAAGCCTGCGAACCGCTGGTGGCGTTCGCGCGCCAGCATCATCGAGGTATGCAGCGCATGCCAGGTGATGGTGTAGAAATAAAGGTTGGTGAAATCCAGCCCTTCCGGGCTGCCGTAGGCGATGCCCTCCCGCGCCAGATAGCCGTGCAGGTTCATCTGCCCAAGGCCGATGGCATGCGACGCGGCATTGCCCGCCTCAATGGACGGTACGCTGCGGATGTGGCTCATGTCCGATACCGCCGTCAGCCCGCGAATGGCGGTCTCTACCGTGCGGCCAAAATCGGGTGAATCCATGGTGTGGGCAATATTCAGCGACCCGAGGTTACAGGAGATATCCTTGCCCACGTCCGCGTAGTCGAGGTTTTCGTCGTAGCTGGACGCGCTGTTGACCTGCAAAATCTCCGAGCACAGATTGCTCATGTTGATGCGCCCGGCAATCGGGTTAGCGCGGTTCACCGTGTCCTCGTACATGATGTACGGATAGCCGGACTCAAACTGAATTTCAGCCAGCGTCTGGAAGAAATCGCGGGCGTTGATGGTTTTTTTGCGAATGCGATCGTCGGCCACCAGCTCGTCGTACAGCTCGCTTATCGCCACGTCGCCAAAGGCTTTGCCGTAAATCCGCTCAACGTCATACGGTGAGAAGAGCGCCATGTCGGCATTCTCTTTAGCCAGCTTAAACGTGATATCCGGGATCACCACGCCAAGCGACAGGGTTTTGATGCGGATCTTTTCGTCGGCATTTTCACGTTTGGTATCCAGAAAACGCAGAATGTCCGGGTGGTGCGCGTGCAGATAAACCGCGCCCGCGCCCTGACGTGCGCCAAGCTGGTTGGCGTATGAGAAGGCATCTTCCAGCATCTTCATCACCGGGATGACGCCGGAGGACTGGTTTTCGATGCGCTTAATCGGCGCGCCCGCCTCCCGCAGGTTCGAAAGCAGAAACGCCACGCCGCCGCCGCGTTTCGACAGCTGTAGCGCCGAATTCACCGCACGGCCAATCGACTCCATATTGTCTTCAATACGCAGCAGGAAGCAGGAGACCAGCTCACCGCGCTGGGCTTTCCCGCAGTTAAGGAACGTTGGCGTGGCGGGCTGGAAGCGGCCGGAGAGGATCTCCTCCATGAGTCTTTCGGCCAGCGCTTCATCGCCCTGCGCCAGCGTCAGCGCCACCATCACCACGCGATCTTCAAAGCTTTCTAAATAGCGTTTGCCGTCAAAGGTTTTCAGGGTGTAGCTGGTGTAATACTTCCACGCGCCGAGAAACGTCTGGAAGCGAAAACCGCTGGCGTGCGCCCGTTCAAACAATGCCACCACGAAGGCGCGGTCGTAGCGGGTCAGGACACGCTCTTCGTAATAACCCTCTTTTACCAGCCAGTCGAGACGTTCCTGCTGGCTGCCAAAGGCGACGCTGTTCGGGCGTACATGAGCGGCAAAAAAGGCGTCCACCGCCTCACGATCTTTGCCAAACTGAATGCGCCCCTCGCGGTCATAGAGGTTTAGCATGGCGTTTAATGCGTGGTAATCCGGCGTCGCCTGAATCACGCGTTCTGCGGTTGTCGTTGCCAAAATTCGTTCACTCCTTTACGCACGTTCTCTACGTCCTGCTGTGTCCCCATCAGTTCAAAACGATAGAGATACGGCACGCCGCATTTTTGAGAGATGACATCCCCGGCGCGGGCAAAGGCCTCGCCGAAGTTGCGATTGCCTGCCGCGATCACGCCGCGAATCAGCTGCCGGTTATGGGGATCGTTCAGAAAGCGGATCACCTGACGAGGCACCGCCCCCGCGGTGCCGCCACCGCCATAGCTGGGCACCACCAGAATATAGGGTTCGTCTACCTGAATACGCTCCCGCTCGTTCAGCGGAATGCGTATCGCGGGCAGCCCGAGACGCTCCATAAACCGAAGCGTGTTTTCCGAGCTGCTGGAAAAGTAGACCAGCGTGCTCATGCACTGACGCCCTGAGCGGCAAGGCGGTTGATCATGTCCGGACGAAAGCCAGACCAGCTGGTGTCGCCGGCAACCACAACCGGAAGCTGACGAAACCCCTGCGCCCGCAGGGTGTCTGCCGCGTCGGGCACCTGATCAATATTGACCATCTCAAATGCCACGCCGCGGCTCTCCATTGCCCGTTTCGTGGCGTGGCACTGAACACAATCGTTACGAGTGTAAATAATAATGCTCATGATTCGTATTTCCATTTAGAATGAGAGAACGGCGCGAGTTAACGCGTCATGTTGTGTGTATCTTGCTAAAGGGAATACTAGATGTAGTTGCGATAAGTTTCAACCACACAAGATATGGGAAATGCAGATTAATATGGCCCCAATGATGAGCCTGTCGGGGCAGGGCGGGCTGTGCGGGTTTTTCAGGCTTTCAGGCAAAGAAAAGCCCCGGCGCCTGAGGCTACCGGGGCTAAGAACGCGCGCTTACTTACGCAGGCTAAGCAGGGCGCCGACAAAAATCCCGACCGCCGCGACCGTTCCCAGCGTACAAAGCGGTTTTTCACGTACGAAGGTGGTGGCGCAGCTGGCCATGTCGCAGGCCGCCTGAGTGGTACGTGAGCGGCCATTCATCCTTGCCCGCGTTTCACGCAGCAGAGACTGAGCCTTACGTTTCGCGGCATCCGCTTCGTCCTTCGCGTCAGAGCCCCAGGATTTCAATACGGCTTCCAGCGTGTCCGCTAATTGGCTGACATCGTTACGAATATCCTGTGTGTCGTCATTAATATCGTTTCGGTTCGGTCTGTTAAACATACGATCCTCCATAATTTGTGTTCCCGTTTAGTTTAGTCCAGAAATGTAATATCTGAAGCGAGTCACGGCTTATCGGGCAGTTTATGGAATATTCTGAAAGCCCTGCTAATGCTGAATACTGTAAGGTTGCCGGGCAGGAATGATAATGAGGAAAAGATATGTATTTACGACCCGATGAGGTGGCGCGCGTTCTTGAAAAAGAAGGGTTCACCATGGATGAGGTAACATCAAAAGCGTACGGATATCGCCGTGGTGAGAATTATGTTTACGTCAACCGTGAAGCAAGAATGGGGCGTACTGCTCTCATTATTCACCCGACACTTAAAGACAGAAGCCTGTCATTTGCTGAGCCCGCCTCGGATATTAAAACCTGCGATCATTATCAGCAATTTCCGCTCTATTTAGGCGGCGAGACGCATGAACATTATGGTATTCCGCACGGTTTCAGCTCGCGTATGGCGCTGGAGCGGTTCCTGAAAGGACTGTTTGGCGACGTACAATAACTCTGCGACTGGCATGAGCCAGTCGCCTTACCTTACGCTTTTGCCTGGCTATAAGGGCTGACTTTAAACAGGCGGCGGCAGTAGTCAAGAAAGTAACCGTACACCGCACCCATCAGCATGGATACCACGATATTTGAACTTACCGCAGCGGCGATTTGATGCCAGTCTGCGCCCACCGTCAGCAAAATAACCACATATACCGGGGACTGGAACGTCACGTAAGCCAGCACGTCCGCCAGGTTTTTTACCCAACCCGCCGGGCTAATACGCCGGGCTAAACGCATCACTGCATCGCGATACAGGCCGTACGGCCAGGCAATCATGATATTCACCGGAATGGCCACCAGGCGCGACGAGAGGGATTGCTCAAAGGACATTCCCGACAGGAAAATTTCAATCAGCATATTCACGACGGAACAGTAAACGACCATCGCGAATGTATCCGCTACCGCATGGCGCAGGCGAGACTGCGGTGAGAACATGTCTGAACTCCTCGAACAGGACAAAAAAGTGGCGTTATACCTGCTGCCTTTAGTGCTTTAGGTTGGTTTGTTTTGAGTGTATAGCGTATCTCTCTGGCTTTTAACTAACAAGTAGTGATTAATTTTTATTTACAGGCGCTTTAGCCATAAAATTCTCTAAAATTGTGCGTTTTTTGCGCGCTTCGTTATTTTCTCTCCTCGAGCATATTTTAGTGAAATATATCAATGGATTAGTTTGTCTGTGTGCGTGTGAAACCTCTGTTGTGTGGGCGAGTGGAGGCGGTTTTTTGAACTGTTTTAAACAGGAGCTTGTGGTCAGGGGAAGGGCGGTATATTACACATTAAAACAGACATATATTTCGGGGTTATATTAACGGGATATTCTAAAACATTTACAATAATGTCAAAACGTCAGGGTGGGTAGATATCAGAACCAAAATCAATTATTCTGTTGCCTGATTTATGTTATACACACGAAGAAAGGTTTTTCATTATTATGGCTTTAACGTTACAGAATCTTAATAATATTCGTACCCTCCGGGCGCTGGCACGTGAATTATCCATGGATGTTCTGGAAGAAGTGCTGGAAAAATTCCGGATTGTCACTGAAGAAAAACGCAGCGAGCAGGCTGAATTAGAGCGTCAACGCGCTGAACAGCAGGATAAAATTAATGCTCTGCTGGAACTGATGAAAGCTGACGGTATTTCTCCGAGCGATCTGTTAGGCAGTGACCTGGCGCAGGCGGGTCAGCCGACGAAAAAACGTAAAGCGCGTGCGGCGAAATATCGTTTTATTGACGCGAACGGTGAAGAAAAAACCTGGACCGGCCAGGGGCGTACGCCAAAGCCAATTGCAACCGCACTGGCAAACGGTAAATCGCTGGACGATTTCCTGATCTGATGATTATTCGGGCGGTGTATTCCGCCCGATTATTGACTTAGCAGACGCCAAAGTCACCGTCTTCGGAGTACAGAACCACGTCCGCCGCTTTCAGGTGATATTTCTCGCCCTGCTCATTGCTGGCCTGCACAGCCACAATGTTTTCACCATTCACTTCGAGCACTTTCAGTTTCGGACCGCCCTGACGCGGTTGGACATAATCACCGACAGAAAACATAGCACCTCCTCATCATTGTCATGATCTTCACCATAGCCCACGTCCGGGGGCGGGGTACAGCCTAATCTTTCAGATACTCCTTATCAGGTACGTCGGTTCCACGGCATCACTTTCAGCAGTCGCGCCATACCGCAAAAACCTGTCACACCGGCGAACAACAGCCCGGCGCCCACAAAACCGCTCAGCAGGAAAAAGCCGCTGGAGACGCTGTAACCCAGCACTACGCCGCAGAGGATCAGCAGCCCGGCGGCGATCTGCACCTGACGCATCAGCGGAAGCGGCTGCGATCGATCTTCAACAGTCAGCAGCCCGGCCTGCTTCCAGCCCTGAATGCCTCCCTCAACCACAAAGGCGTTCGCAGGGGACGCTGCCTGCGCCAGACGAGCAGCATTGTTTGAGGTTCGTGCGCCGGACTGACAGTGGAAAATCACCGTTTCTCCCGGCGCTGCGTTAAGCCCGCCGGGTAACGAATCCAGCGGAATGGAGTGCGCCGCCGGAATATGCTCGCGGGCATACTCGTCGGGGTCGCGAATATCGATAAGTCTGGCGCCTTCAGCAATCAGCGCGTTTGCCTGCTGCGGCGAAATTAGAGGAAGAGACATTGTGTTTCCTTACGGTCAATTTCGGCACAGTAGAGCATTTAAGGCGGGGTTTAAGCCAGTGTAAAGAGGGTAAAGGCAGGTAAAAGCGCGAGAGACGCATGGCAGTTACCCGTAAACTGGCTACGCTTAGAGAAGTGTCTTTTATAATTTTCAATTGGTTAGCTTGCACGGAGTGTTTTATGGGTTTTTGGCGCGTTGTTTTTACGATTATTCTCCCGCCGCTGGGCGTGCTGCTTGGCAAGGGGCTGGGCTGGGCGTTTATTCTGAATATCCTTCTGACCATCCTGGGCTACTTCCCCGGTCTTATCCACGCATTTTGGGTTCAGACGAAGAGCTAGGTACGCCACAGTAAGTCACTGTAGATCCGGGTCAGCACGCCTTCCGGGCCAAACTGCTGTTTGATCCAGCGCGTGACCTGACCGGTCGCCGCATGCTGCGTGGCAAGCAGCATGCGCGAATCCTGACGTGGATTATTGATCCGCCGCGTTACCAGCAGCCCGTCCTCCACCGCCTCCCGCGTCATATATTCCGGCAAAAAGCCAATACCTTCCCCCAGGATCTGACACTGGCATTTCGTGTTGAAGTCCGGCACCAGAATCGCCTCCTGGCCGTGAAGCAGCCAGCCCACCTTCTTGTTGATGGTATGCGCGGTGTCTTCGACCATGATATTGGGATACAGACGCAGCTGACTTTCGGAAATGGGCTCCGGGGCGAACGCCAGCGGATGGGTGGGCGCGATGGCAAATACCCAGCGGATCGCGCCTATCTCGGTGTAATCAATGCCGCCGCCGTCCAGCAGCGTATCCGGCGCGCCAATGGCGATGTTGGCCTGATTATTAATGATGGAATCCCAGACGCCGTTATACACCTCGGTCGTCACTGTGATCTGGCAGGTGGGAAACTGTTTTTTCAGTACCTGGAGCAGACGCGCGGTATGGCGTGGCGTATACAAAAGCTGATTTATGCAGATGCGCACCCGCGTCTCAATGCCCTGAGAAATGGTATCAATCCCGCGCTTGATGGCATGAAAGTCATTCAGCAGGTCGGTCGCTTTACGATAAAAGTAAAAACCGGATTCTGTCAGCTCAATGCTGCGCGTGTTGCGTACAAACAGCACTACGTCCAGTCCGGTCTCCATGCGTTTGATGGTGTAACTGATGGCGGAGGTGGTCACGCCCAGCTCGGCAGCCGCTTTGCTGAAACTGCCAAAACGTGCCGCGGTGGTGAAGGCCAGCAAATTCTCTTCGGTAAAGATGGAATTCATATTATGGCTCCTGGTGACCATCAGTTTTGAACATATTTTAACAGCGGCGTTACATCATAGTTGATGTCGGTCACAGTTCTGGCTTTTTACGTAGGGCCGCGCTGTGTAAGGCTTTTTCAGCCATAAGGATAATGCAGCCTGAAGCGCGTAAACGCGGTAAAACATAAGAAAAAGGTTGCACAGACGCACGTTTCTGCCGGACCGTTGAATTTAACTCAACAATGAATTGCGTGTCGATGAATCATTTTTAAGCGGATTCTTTTATGACCAGGCTGTTGCTATTCTCAGGTCATCAGAAGTGAAACATAGGGAGTCTGAATATGTCTGCAACTGCACGGGTTACAGAATTTCTGCTGGCGGCAGAAGAGGGCAATATCGACGCGCTAAAAGCCTGCCTGGAGAAAGGCGTGGATATTAACGCAACCAACCGCCAGAAAAGAACCGCCATTATTATTGCCAGCCTGAAAAAGCATTACGCCTGTGTGGAGTTTTTAATTGCCGCCGGGGCGGATATTGATAAACAGGACCAGACCTGTTTTAACCCCTTCCTGATCGGCTGCCTGACCAATGATTTAACCCTGCTGCGTATTGTCCTTCCGGCGAATCCGGATCTCGACCGTCTGACGCGCTTTGGCGGCGTGGGCATTACCCCTGCCAGTGAAAAAGGGCACGTTGAAATCGTGCGTGAGCTGCTGGAAAAAACCGACATCAACGTCAACCACACCAATTTTGTCGGCTGGACGCCGCTGCTGGAGGCCATCGTATTAAATGACGGCGGCGCAAAGCAGCAGGAAATTGTGAAGCTGCTGCTGGATCACGGCGCGAACCCGCACATGACCGATAAATACGGCAAAACCCCGCTCGAACTGGCGCGGGAAAAAGGCTTCAACGCGATCGCAGACCTGCTGCTGGCGGCAGGCGCATAGCGCATTCGGTCAGCCTTCCCCTGGCTGGCCGTTAATCAATAAACGCATTGTTACCGACGTGCATTTAGCACGACGGCGGCCCCCTTTTATCTTAAACAGGTGAAAATAATGCCAACCAAAATCGTCATAAAAAAGAATACGTATTTCGATTCGGTTTCCTTAATGTCGGTTTCCACCAAAGCCAATAAATTGCCGGGCGTCGAGCAGGCGTTTGTGGCGATGGCGACGGAAATGAACAAAGGCGTATTAAAAAACCTCGGGCTATTAACGCCGGAATTAGCGGACGCGAAAAACGGCGACCTGATGATCGTTATTAAAGGCGATGCGGCGAATGAGGAAACCCTCGGCGCCATTGAAGCGTTATTCACGCGTAAAGAGCGCACGGGCTCCCATGAAGCACGCTACGCGACGATTGCCAGCGCCAAAACCCATCGTCCGGACAGCAACCTTGCGGTGATTTCCGTCAACGGCACCTTCGCCGCACGGGAAGCGCGCCAGGCGCTGGAAAACGATCTTAACGTGATGCTGTTCTCCGATAACGTCTCGCTCGACGACGAGCTGGCGCTGAAGCAGCTGGCGCATGAAAAGGGTCTGCTGATGATGGGGCCAGACTGCGGCACCGCCATTATCAACGGTGCGGGGCTGTGCTTCGCCAACGCGGTGCGTCGCGGGCCGATTGGCATCGTTGGCGCCTCCGGCACCGGCAGCCAGGAGCTGAGCGTGCGCATTCATGAGTTCGGCGGCGGCGTGTCGCAGCTGATCGGCACCGGCGGACGCGATCTCAGCGAGAAGATCGGCGGCCTGATGATGCTCGATGCCATCGACATGCTGGAGGCGGACGACGCGACCCGGGTGATAGCGCTCATCTCCAAACCGCCTGCACCCGCGGTGGCAGAGAACGTGCTGGCCCGGGCACGCGCCTGCCGCAAGCCTGTGGTTGTGTGCTTTCTGGGCCGTAACGAACCGCCTGCCGATGAAGACGGTTTGCAGTTTGCTCGTGGCACCAAAGAGGCGGCCCTGAAAGCGGTGCTGCTTACCGGCATTAAAAAAGACACCCTGGATTTACATCCGCTCAACTGGCCGCTGATCGAAGAGGTACGCGCCCGCCTGACGCCGCAGCAGAAGTACATTCGCGGCCTGTTCTGCGGCGGCACCCTGTGCGACGAAGCGATGTTTGCCGCGCTGGAGAAGTTTGACGATGTTTACAGCAACATCCAGCCGGACCCGGCCAGGCGTCTGAAAGATATCAACGTCAGTCAGGCCCACACCTTCCTTGATTTCGGTGACGATGACTTCACCAACGGCAAACCACACCCGATGATCGACCCAACCAACCGCATCAGCCGCCTGCTACAGGAGGCGCGGGACCCGCAGGTGGGGGTAATCGTGATGGATTTCGTGCTCGGCTTTGGCGCGCACGACGATCCGGTGGGGGTGATGATCGAGGCGATCAAAGAGGCACAGGCGATCGCGAAAGCCGACAACCGTCCGCTGGAAATTCTCGGCTACGTGCTCGGCACCGATCAGGATCCGCAGTCGCTGGCGCAGCAGTGCCAGCTGCTGACTGACGCAGGCGTCATCTGGTCCAGCAGCAGCACCAATACCGGATTACTGGCACGCGAATTCGTCTGCAAAGGGGAGAGAGCATAATGGCGACCTTATTCAACCAGCCGCTGAACGTGATTAACGTCGGGATTGCGATGTTCAGCGACGACCTCAAAAAACAGCACGTTCCCGTGACCCAGCTCGACTGGACGCCGCCGGGGCAGGGCAATATGCAGGTAGTGGACGCGCTCGACCAGCTGGCGGAAAAACCGCTGGCGGAGAAAATCGCCGCCGCGAACAAAATTGCCCTGGAGCGGATTATTCAGTCCCATCCGGTGCTGGTGGGCTATGACCAGGCGATCAACGTGGTGCCGGGCATGACCCGCACGACCATTCTGCACGCCGGTCCGCCTGTTACCTGGGAAAACATGTGCGGGGCGATGAAAGGCGCGGTTACCGGCGCGCTGGTGTTTGAAGGGCTGGCGACGGATCTGGAGGACGCGGCAAGGCTGGCGGCATCAGGCGACATCACCTTCTCGCCGTGCCACGAGCACGACTGCGTGGGCTCCATGGCGGGCGTTACCTCCGCGTCGATGTTTATGCACATCGTTGAGAACAAAACTTACGGCAACCGCGCCTTCACCAACCTCAGCGAGCAGATGGCGAAGATCCTGCGCATGGGGGCCAACGACCAGAGCGTCATCGAGCGCCTGAACTGGATGCGCAACGTGCTCGGCCCGATGCTGCGCGAGGCGATGAAGATTATCGGCGAAATCGACCTGCGCCTGATGCTGGCCCAGGCGCTGCACATGGGCGACGAGTGCCACAACCGCAACAACGCGGGCACTACGCTGCTTATTCAGGCGCTGACGCCGGGGCTGATCCAGGCGGGCTATCCGGTGGCGCAGCAGCGTGAGGTGTTCGAGTTTGTCGCCAGCAGCGACTACTTCTCCGGCCCGACGTGGATGGCGATGTGTAAGGCCGCGCTGGATGCCGCCCACGGCATTGAGTACAGCACCGTCGTCACCACCATGGCGCGCAACGGCTACGAGTTCGGCCTGCGCGTTTCCGGCCTGCCGGGGCAGTGGTTCACCGGCCCGGCGCAGCAGGTGATCGGCCCGATGTTCGCGGGCTATAAGCCGGAAGACTCCGGGCTGGATATCGGCGACAGCGCGATTACCGAAACCTACGGCATCGGCGGCTTTGCGATGGCGACGGCCCCGGCCATCGTGGCGCTGGTGGGCGGCACGGTGGAGGAAGCCATCGATTTCTCCCGCCAGATGCGCGAAATCACCCTCGGCGAAAACCCGAACGTCACCATTCCACTGCTCTCGTTTATGGGCATCCCGACCGCCATCGACATCACGAAGGTCGCGGGCAGCGGCATTCTGCCGGTCATTAATACCGCCATTGCCCACAAGGACGCCGGGATCGGCATGATTGGGGCGGGCATCGTTCACCCGCCGTTTAGCTGTTTTGAAAAGGCGCTGTTAACCTTCCGCGATCGCTACGTTCTATAAGGTATGCATCCATGAAAAACATGAAACTGGAGTGGAAAAGAGGTGACTGGGCAGCTTATTTCGGGTTGATGACCAACAACCTGACCAATTTGCTGACCATGATGGGGTTGCTCATTTTTGTCGTCGGCATCCCGAAGGAGATTGTTTATGGACGCATCGCGCCAGCCTTCGGGCTGGCGGTGCTGGTGGCGAGTCTTTGCTATACGTGGTTTGGCCTGCAAATGGCGCGCGCCACCGGACGAACGGACGTCACCGCGCTGCCGTCCGGCCCGAGCGCGCCGTCGATTTTTACCGTGACCTTCCTGGTCTTAATGCCGGTTTACCAGCAAACCGGCGATGCGGATTTCGCGATTCAGATTGGCCTGGTGTGGTGCTTTGTGGAAGCGATGATCCTCGCGGGCGGCTCGTTCCTGGGTGAGACCATCCGCAAGATGATCCCGCGTACCGTGCTGCTGTCGTGCCTGTCCGGTCTTGGCCTGCTGCTGCTGGCGATGAACCCGATGTTGCAGGCGTTCGAAGCGCCGACCGTGTCGTTTATCGTCCTGCTGCTGATCTTCATTAACTGGTTCGGTAAAAAGCCGATTTTCGCCCGTATCCCGACCGGCCTGCTGCTGTTAATTGCCGGTACTCTGCTTGCGTGGATCTCCGGCCTGCAAAGCCCGGATGCCATTAAAGCGTCCATGTCATCCTTCGGCTTTAACCCGCCGGAGGTGCACGTGGACAGCTTCATGCAGGGGCTGCCGCACGCGCTGCCGTATCTGGCGTCCGCCGTACCGCTGGGGCTGGCGAACTACATCTTTGACCTGGAGAACATCGAAAGCGCCCACGCGGCGGGGGATGAATACCCGACCCGCAAGGTAATGCTGGCGAACGGTCTGGCCTCGATGCTCGGCTGCCTGATGGGCAATCCGTTCCCGGTCACGGTCTACGTCGGCCATCCTGGCTGGAAAGCGATGGGCGCCAGCATCGGCTACACCCTGGCGTCCGGCGTGACCATGTTCATCGTGCCGCTGTTCGGGCTGGGAGCCTTTATGCTCGCCATCATACCAATGACCGCCATCGTGCCGATTCTGGTCTTTATCGGCGTCGTCACCGCCAACCAGGTGGTGAGGGAAACGCCGAAAGTGGAGGTGCCCGTCATCTTTATCTGCCTGTTCCCGTGGATCGCTAACTGGGCGCTGACCATGATGAACAGCGTGATGAGCGCGGCGGGAACCAGCGCGGCGAAAATTGGCACCGACGTGCTGCACAGCAAAGGGATCTACTATGAGGGTCTGATGCACCTCGGCAACGGTGCGCCGCTCGCCAGCATGCTCTGGGGCTGTATCGCTATCTTCGCCATCATTAACAAACCGCTGCGCGGGGCCGTCGCCACCGTAGGAGGCGCGCTGCTGGCGCTGTTTGGCGTGATCCACGCGCCGGTGGTGGGCTTTGCCGAGGGCAGTTCCCTGTTGTTCGTTACGGCCTACCTGATGATGGGCGGGATGTTTGTGGTGAAGCATGTGCTGGATACCTCTGTTAATCCCCCTCTCCCTGTGGCAGAGGGCCGGGGTGAGGGCACCAGAACGCACCTTCTAAAGGAAACAAAATGAAAGAGCTTATGGTCGTCGCCATCGGCGGCAACAGCATTATCAAAGACAACGCCAGCCAGTCGATTGAGCATCAGGCGCAGGCGGTCAAAGCGGTGGCTGAGTCGGTGCTCGAAATGCTGGCCTCGGACTATGACATCGTGCTCACCCACGGCAACGGCCCGCAGGTGGGGCTGGATCTGCGCCGCGCCGAAATCGCCCACGAGCGGGAAGGGCTGCCGCTGACCCCGCTGGCAAACTGCGTGGCGGATACCCAGGGCGGGATCGGCTACCTGATCCAGCAGGCGCTCAACAACCGCCTGGCGGCGCGCGGGGAACAAAAAGCGGTCACGGTCGTTACTCAGGTTGAAGTGGATAAAAACGATCCTGGCTTTACGCACCCGACGAAGCCCATCGGCGCGTTCTTCAGCGAGGCGCAGCGCGACGAACTGCAACTTGCGCACCCGGACTGGCATTTTGTCGAGGATTCAGGCCGGGGCTATCGCCGCGTGGTGGCTTCACCGCAGCCGCGACGTATCGTTGAGGCAGATGCCATCAAGGCGCTGACGCAGAAAGGTTTTGTGGTGATCGGCGCGGGCGGCGGAGGCATTCCTGTGGTGCGCAGTGAACAGGGCGATTACCAGAGCGTGGACGCGGTGATAGATAAAGATCTCTCCACCGCGCTGCTGGCGCGCGAGATCCGCGCCGACGTGCTAGTGATCACCACCGGCGTGGAGAAAGTGTGCATCCACTTCGGCAAGCCGAATCAACAGGCGCTGAGCACGGTGAACGTGGCGCAGATGACGCGCTACATGGAAGAAGGACATTTTCCGGCGGGCAGCATGTTGCCGAAAATCGTCGCCTCGCTGGAATTTTTACGCCATGGCGGCAGGCGGGTGATCATTACCTCGCCGGACTGCCTGCCCGCGGCGCTGCGCGGGGAAACGGGTACCCACATTGTTAATGAAGGAAGATAAGATGAGTGAAAACAAAAGCCGCCGCGAGTTTATCAGCCAGAGCGGCAAAATGGTTACCGCCTGCGCGCTGTTTGGCGCCACGGGTTCCGTCGCGTATGCTGCCGATTCTGCAAAGGCAACCTGCGAGACGGGTAAACCGATGAACATCACCGCAAAGCATTACTATCTCGACAACGTGCTGCTGGAAGTCGGGTTTAACTTCGACGGCAGCGTGGCGACAAGCACCCGCACCGAGCTGAAAACGCTGGAAATCAAAGACGGGAAAATCGTCGCCCTGCGCGACAACAACAGCCACGCCGACGCCTCGCTGCCGCACTACGACGCGGGCAAAAAGCTGATGCTTCCGGCGATGCGCGACATGCACATCCATCTGGATAAAACCTTCTACGGCGGCCCGTGGCGCTCCCTGAACCGTCCGGCGGGCACCACCATTCAGGACATGATCCGCCTGGAGCAGAAGCTGCTGCCGGAGTTACAGCCCTACACGCAAGAACGCGCCGAAAAGCTGATCGACCTGCTCCAGTCCAAAGGGTCCACCATCGCCCGCAGCCACTGCAACATAGAGCCGGTTTCCGGCCTGAAAAACCTGGAAAATTTGCAGGCGGTACTGGCGCGCCGAAGCCCAGGTTTTGACTGTGAAATCGTTGCCTTCCCGCAGCACGGTCTGCTGCTGTCTCATTCTGAAAAGCTGATGCGCGAGGCGATGCAGGCGGGGGCGCATTACGTGGGCGGGCTGGACCCGACCAACGTCGACGGCGCGATGGAGAAATCCCTCAACACCATGTTCCAGATTGCGCTGGATTATGACAAAGGGGTGGATATCCATCTGCATGAAACCAGCCCGGCGGGCGTGGCGGCGGTGAACTACATGGTAGAAACCGTGGAGAAAACGCCGGCGCTGAAGGGGAAGCTGACCATCAGCCACGCCTTCGCCCTGGCGACGCTTAACGAGCAAGAGGTGGATGAGATCGCCACCCGCATGGCGGCACAACAGGTGACCATCGCCTCCACCGTGCCGATTGGCACTCTGCACATGCCGCTGAAGCAGTTGCGTGATAAAGGCGTGTTTGTCATGACCGGTACCGACAGCGTGATCGACCACTGGTCACCGTACGGTCTGGGGGACATGCTGGAGAAAGCTAATCTGTACGCCCAGCTCTATATTCGCCCGAACGAGCAGACGCTTTCGCGCGCGCTGGGCATCGCCACCGGCGACGTGCTGCCGCTGAACGATAAAGGTGAACGCGTGTGGCCGAAAGCGCAAGACGACGCCAGCTTTGTGCTGGTAGACGCCTCCTGTTCCGCCGAGGCCGTGGCGCGTATTTCACCGCGCACCGCGACGTTCCATAAGGGCAACCTCGTCTGGGGCACGGTCGCCTGACGCCACGCTGGGGTATCGCTACAGGTGATACCCCGACAATCGCAACTCCCGGTCGATCCACTCGACGAACTGCTGGATCTTCCACGCGCGTTCGTTCATGTGCGGCATTACCAGATGGTGCGCGTTGATGGCGATACCCATTTCATCCGGCAGTACCTGCACCAGCGAACCATCCTTCAGGTGATCGGTCGCCATCATTTTGCTCTCAAGAATAAAGCCCAGCCCCATACGCGCTGCTTCAAAGCTCATGTAGGAGCGATCGAAACTGAGGCTGAAGTTGAGCCACGGCCTGTCGATATTGTGCCAGGCGAACCATTTTTCCCAGTTCACCAGGGTGCTGGTTGAGGAGATGAGCGACTGTTGCAGCAGATCGGCTGGCGTGCTGATCGGATGTTTTTCCACATAAGTGGGCGAGGCCAATACGACCAGCGTGTCATTTTTAATGGTCATCACACGGTATGCATCCCAGTCCGGTATGCCGTGGCGGATATCAATATCAATATTGTCTCTGGCGAATTGCAGGTTTTCATAGGAGCAGGTGAGATTGATGGTGATATCGGGATATTCGTCGCGGAACTTGCCCAGACGGCGCAACAGCCATGACAAGCCAAAGGTGGGCGAGGAGTGCACGCGAAGTACGGCAGTATCTTTCTCTTTGACAATCTGATCGGTGGCACGCCCAATGGCGCTCATTGCCGCTGAAACTTCTCGCAGATACTTTTCTCCCGTCGGGGTTAACTGAACCCCTTTACCGCTGCGGATAAATAATTTTTTGCCCATCCACGATTCCAGGGACGCGATCTGATGACTCACCGCGGAGGGGGTGACGTTGAGTTGTTCGGCCGCCTGATGGATGCTCAGGGCGTTAGCAACGGCGATAAACGCCTGTAAATTTCTGAGCGAGGGCAGCGATAACGTCTGGCGATCCTGCGCGGACATAGCGTACTCCTTTCAGGGTTATGGATAAAAAACATAACATTGAGATTACGTGCGGGCAATTTTATCCCAATATGATTTTTTTTGAACTGTATCGCGAATCAAATTTATCTCAGCAATAAATGAGTTTTATTGCATGGTGTTTCATTCGTGAGCCGATATATTGACGTTGAACGCAAAAATAAAACGACTCACGTTGTTCGAATAATGAGGTAAGTTATGTCTCGTATAGAACAAGCTGTCCCCTACATAAACACTAAAAAAACCCATTACCGTTTCGTTGTGCTGGCATTAATTTTTATTGTGTATGCCATTAACTATGCCGACAGAACAAATATTGGCGCGGTACTTCCGTTTATCATTGACGAATTTCATATCAATAATTTCGAAGCCGGTGCGATAGCCAGTATGTTCTTTTTGGGATACGCCCTGAGCCAAATTCCGGCGGGCTTTTTTATCGCCAGAAAGGGTATTCGCGGGATGGTGGCGCTGTCGATATTCGGCTTCTCCGCCTTTACCTGGCTGATGGGCACTGCGACTTCTGTGCTGGGGCTGAAATTTATTCGCCTGGGGCTGGGGTTAACGGAGGGGCCGTGCCCCGTCGGGCTGGCCTCCACCATCAATAACTGGTTTCCGCCAAAGGAGAAAGCCACGGCAACAGGCGTCTATATTGCTGCCACCATGTTTGCGCCGATCCTCGTGCCGCCGCTGGCAGTGTGGATCGCCATGACCTGGGGCTGGCGCTGGGTCTTCTTCTCCTTTGCGATCCCCGGTCTTGTTATTGCCGTTCTGTGGTATCTGCTGGTGCGCACTAAGCCGTCAGAGAGCGCATTCGTCTCTAAAGCGGAGCTGGAGACCATTACCGCCGGTCAGGAGACGCCGGACGCCAGACGGGAAAATATCGTTATTTCACCAGGATTTGCGCACCTTGATCGCCTGATCCGCGTGCGGGAGTTAGCGCCGGTGAGCACGGTGAAAGGCTTGTTTACCTCGAAAAATATACTCGGTGACTGCCTGGCCTATTTCATGATGGTCAGCGTGCTGTACGGCCTGCTGACGTGGATCCCACTCTATCTGGTGAAGGAAAAAGGCTTTTCGTTTATGAGTATGGGGCTGGTCGCCAGTATGCCGTGCATCGGCGGATTTATCGGTGCAATTTTCGGCGGCTACGTTTCCGACAAACTACTCGGCCGTCGGCGCAAACCGACCATGATGTTTACCGCGATCAGCACCGTTTTGATGATGGTCATTATGCTGAATATTCCGCAAAGCACCGTGGCGGTTTGCGTGGGGCTGTTCTTTGTTGGCCTCTGTCTGAATATCGGCTGGCCTGCTTTTACGGCTTACGGTATGGCCGTCGCGGACAGTAAAACCTATCCGATAGCTGCCTCCATTATCAATAGCGGCGGTAATCTCGGCGGATTTGTTTCCCCGATGCTGGCAGGTTATCTGCTGGATAAAACAGGCAGTTTTAATTCTGTGTTTATTTATTTCGGTATTTGTGCAGCCATTGGCTTAATTATGATTATGCTGCTGGAAGAACCGAAATAATAAAAAAATCCCTCTTGTAAGAATGGAGTAAATATATGCTACTGAAAGATAAAGTCGCCGTCATTACCGGCGCGGCCTCCGTACGCGGTTTGGGTTTCGCCACGGCGAAATTATATGCCGAACAGGGCGCGAAAGTGGTGATTATCGATTTAGATGTCGAAGCAAGCCGGGCAGCGGCGGCGAGTCTGGGCGATGAACATCTGGGCCTTGCGGCGAACGTCAGCAATGAATTACAGGTTAATGCCGCCATTGAGCAGGTGCTGGGGAAATACGGGCGCATCGATATTCTGGTGAATAACGCTGGTATTACACAGCCTATCAAGCTGATGGATATCAAACGTGAAAATTACGATGCGGTGCTGGACGTCAGCCTGCGCGGCACGCTGCTGATGTCTCAGGCGGTGATCCCCACCATGCGCGCGCAGAAGTCGGGCAGCATCGTCTGTATTTCATCGGTATCAGCCCAGCGCGGTGGCGGTATTTTTGGCGGGCCACACTACAGTGCCGCGAAAGCGGGTGTGCTGGGCCTGGCGAAAGCGATGGCCCGCGAGCTGGGGCCGGATAACGTGCGCGTTAACTGCATCACGCCGGGTCTTATTCAGACGGACATCACCGCAGGCAAGCTGAGTGATGAGATGAAAACCGCCATCCTGGCGGGCATTCCGCTTAACCGCCTCGGCGATGCGCAGGATATTGCCCGCGCCGCACTGTTCCTCGGCAGCGACCTTTCGTCTTACTCCACCGGTATCACGCTCGACGTGAACGGCGGGATGCTGATCCATTAAGGAGACTCGAAGATGACGGATACCACAGTTCAACAGGTGGCCGCGGCGGCCTGGCGCATTCGCCGTTATGCGTTACGAATGGGCGAAGTTCAGGGGCAGGGCTACATCGGGCAGGCGCTGGGCTATGCCGATGTGCTGGCCACCGCGTTTACCCACGGGATGAGCCTTAAGCCGGGCGAGCCGGAGTGGGAAGGGCGTGACCGTTTTCTGCTCTCCCACGGCCATTACGCCATCGCCTGTTATGCCGCCCTGATTGAAGCAGGGGTCATATCTGAAGAGGAGCTGGAGACCTACGGCGCGGACGACAGCCGCCTGCCGATGTCCGGCATGGCAACCTACACGCCAGGCATGGAGATCTCCGGCGGTTCGCTGGGGCAGGGCTTAAGCATTGGCGTTGGCATGGCGCTGGGGCTGAAGCACAAGCAGAGCACGGCGTGGGTCGTCAACTCCATGTCGGACGGCGAGCTTGATGAAGGGTCAACCTGGGAAGCGGCGATGTCGGCGGCACACCATGGCCTGTCGAACCTGATCGTGCTGGTGGACATTAACCGCCAGCAGGCGGACGGCAACTCGCACGCGATCCTCGGCTTTGAACCGCTGGAGGATAAGTGGACCTCCTTCGGCTGGTACGTGCAGCGCGTAAACGGCAATGACGTTCCTGCGCTGGTGGCGGCGTTTGATAACGCCAAACGCTATCCGGAAAACCAGCCGCGCGTCATTTTGTGCGACACGCTGATGGGCAAGGGAGTGCCTTTCCTTGAGCAGCGTGACAAGAACCATTTTATTCGCGTGGATGCTGACGAGTGGCAAAAGGCACTCGCCGTACTGGATGCCAACAAACCTGAAGGAGTGCTGTAATGAGCCAGACCACGGAGAAAAAACCGCGTTTAACTACGTCGGCCATGATTGCCTCTATCGCGGAAGAAGGCCAGGAGACGCGCGCCGCACCGTTCGGCCACGCGCTGGTGAAGCTGGCGGAACAGCGACCGGAGGTTGTTGGCATGACGGCGGATCTGTCGAAGTACACCGATCTGCATATCTTTGCCCAGGCCTGCCCAAAACGCTTCTTTCAGATGGGCATGGCTGAACAGCTTTTAATGGGGGCCGCGGGCGGCATGGCGAAGGAGGGCTTTATCCCTTTCGCCACCACCTATGCCGTCTTCGCTACCCGCCGCGCTTACGACTTCATTCATCAGGTGATTGCGGAGGAGCACCTGAACGTGAAGATCTGCGCGGCGCTGCCGGGGCTGACCACCGGCTACGGCCCGAGCCACCAGGCGACAGAAGATATTGCCATTATGCGCGGTATTCCGGGCATGACGATTATCGATCCCTGTGACGCAATAGACACCGAACAGGCAGTACCGGCGATGGCTGCGCACGATGGGCCGGTCTATATGCGCCTGCTGCGGGGCAAGGTGCCGGTGGTGCTGGACCAGTACAACTACCAGTTTAAGATTGGCAAAGCCGCGCTGCTGGAAGAGGGGAGCGACGTCCTGATCATTGCTTCAGGTTTGATGACCATGCGTGCGCTGGAGGCGGCGAAACAGCTGCGTAAAGATAACGTCAGCGTGGCGGTGCTGCACTCGCCCACCATTAAGCCGCTGGACGAAGAGACGATCCTGACGCAGGCCGCAAAGCCGGGACGGCTGGTGATTGTGGCGGAAAACCACAGCAGCGTCGGCGGGCTATGCGAAGCCGTCGCGTCGCTGTTAATGCGCAACCGCGTGAACGTGGATTTCGATACTGTCGCACTGCCGGACGCATTCCTTGACGCAGGCGCGCTGCCCACCCTGCACGACCGCTACGGGATTTCGACCACCGCCATGGTGGAGAAAATCCGGCGCAGGCTCTGAACCCTGCGGGGCGAGTATTCACTCGCCCCTTTCCTGCTTCAGTAACCCACCTTATACACCTGCCCGCTCTGCACCCCTTCCACGCTGCGGCGGTAGGCCTGCGCAACGGTCGCGGCGGGGACGCTTTCAAAGCCGGGGAAGAAGCCGTCGTACGCTTCGGCGGATTCGGTCAGCACCGTCGGGCTGATCAGATTAATGCGAATACCGCGCGGCAGTTCACAGGCCGCGGCGCGCACAAACCCTTCCAGCGCCGCATTGACCGTGGTGGCGTTGACGCCCTGCGCAATCGGCTCGTGCGCCACAATGCCGCTTATCAGCGTAATCGAGCCACCTTCGTTCAGGTAGTGCTGGCCGGTCAGCGCCAGACGAACCTGCCCCAGCAGCTTATCCTGCAAACCCCGGTTGAACTCGCCGTCGGTCATGGTTGCGAGCGGGCCGAAGTGCAACCCTCCGCTGGCGGAGACAATCGCATCCACCGGGCCGATCTTTCCGAACAGCGCCTGCACGCTCGCCTGCGAGGTGATATCCACCTGATGGTCGCCCTGCGTGCGACCCACGCGGATCACCTCGTGACGACGGCTTAGCTCTTCTGTCACAGCACGACCGACGGTACCGCTGGCACCAATAATGACGATTTTCATAGCAGACTCCTTATGTTGTGAGCCTTCATTCTTTAATAAATAAAAATTCAGATAAACTGGGCTGACGTTAGAAGATTACTAACCAGAGGTTCGGAATATGGATAAGCTTCGCGGCATGGAGACGTTCATCGCGGTGGTGGAAAGCGGCAGCTTTACCGGCGCGGCGGCTCGGCTGGAGATGTCGGCGGTAATGGTCGGGAAGTATATTGCGCAGCTGGAATCGCAGCTCGGCACGCGGCTGCTGGAGCGCAACACCCGGCGCCAGAGCCTGACCGATGCCGGACGCGTTTATTTCGAAGAGGCGAGGCGCGTGCTGGAGCAGGTCTCGATTGCTGAAAACGCGGTTGAGCGCCTGCGAGCCACGCCCGCCGGCACCCTGCGCGTGACGGCGCCTACCTCGTTTGGCGGCTGCGTTATCGCGCCTCTGACGGCCACGTTTTTGCAGCGCTACCTGGAAGTGCGCATCGAACTGGATCTCACCAACCGAATGGTGGATCTGGTAGAGGAAGGGGTCGATCTGGCCATTCGTATCGGGGAGATCCGTAATGAGGATCTGGTGGCGAAATACCTGTGTCCCTACAACATGGTGATCTGCGCCGCGCCGGATTATCTGGCGCGTCACGGTACGCCGCAGACGCCAGCCGATCTGGTGGATCACCTGTGCCTGTCGCACACGGTATGGACGGCGCGTAACGAGTGGCGGCTGCCGGGTGTGGAAGGCGAAGTGCGCTGGAAGCGTGATGCCGTCTTACGATGCAATGACGGCTACGGCTTACGCATGGCGGCGCGAGCCGGGGCAGGGCTACTGCTGCAACCGGAAGTGCTGGTGGCGGAAGAGCTGGCGAGCGGCAGGCTGGTTCGGGTTCTGGAAGCGTTTACGCCCGCGCCGAGGCCGGTGCATTTACTCTGGCGTCAGGATTTGCGGCCGCTGCCTAAGCTAACGGAATTTATTGCCCATATTCTGCTAAGATTGGGCACAATATAAAAAAAGAAGGTAAGTAAAGAATGTCTGCAAACAAACTCGCCAGCAGCGCTCAGGGCCTGCAATCCTCTGCCATCCGTGAATTATTAAAACATAGCAAAATGGCAGGCGTGATTTCGCTGGGTGGCGGTATTCCAAATCCGGACCTGTTCGATCATGAAGGTTTAAAAATCGCCGCTGATGCCGTGCTGTCTCAGCATTTTGGCGAAGCATTCCAGTACGGCCTGACGGAAGGCGTCCCGGGGCTGCGCGAAGAGATCCAACGCATCTGTGAAGGTCGCGGCATCGCCTGTAAAGCCGATGACGTGGTCATTACTTCCGGCTCGCAACAGTCGCTTGACGTGCTGGCGCGGGCGTTAATTAACCCGGGCGATACGGTCGTCGTGGAGCGGCCTACCTACCTCGCCGCGTTGCAGGTCTTTGGCCTGGCGCAGGCGAAATTTGAATCCGTCGGCACCGACGGCGACGGCATGAAAGTGGATGAACTTGAAGCGCTGGTAGCCACCAAAACCATCAAAGCGGTTTATATCGTGCCAACCTTTGGTAACCCGGGCGGCGTAACGCTCTCCGAAGCGCGTCGTAAACAGCTGGTGGAATTATCGAAGCGCTATGACTTCGTGATTATCGAAGACGACCCGTACAGCGAAATTAACTACACCGACGAAGCGTTCCGCCCGCTGATTGCCCATGCCAAAGATATCGGCAATGAGGATAACGTGGTGTACACCTCCACCTTCTCTAAAATCCTCGCGCCGGGCACCCGCGTGGGCTGGGTGCTGGTGCCGGAGTGGCTGAAGCGCGCGGTGGTGAACCTCAAGCAAACCACCGATCTGCACACCAGCACGCTGTCGCAGCTGATGACGTACGAGTATCTGAAAACCGGTCGTCTGGCGAATCAGATTAAAATGATCCGCGAAGCCTATCGCCAGAAATACCAGACCTTTGCCAGTGAACTGGAAGCGGAGCTGGGCGATGTGATGTCGTTCCACAAGCCAAAGGGCGGCATGTTCCTGTGGGCGAAAATGAACAACGGCATCAATACGACGAAATGGCTGGAAAAAACATTAAGCAACGGCGTCGTGTTTGTGCCGGGTGAGTTCTTCTACTGCAACGAGCCGGACCACACCACGCTGCGCATGTCATTCGTTACCCCAACGGATGAGCAGCTTAAAGAAGCGGTTAGACGTTTGAAGATATCGCTGTAACCTGATACAGCAGCGTCAGCTCTCAGAAGTAGGCCGGGTAAGGCGCAGCCGCCACCCGGCGTTTGACTACCGCTCCCTCAGCGCCTCTTTCGCCCGGTTAAACGGTTTGATCATATAATCCAGCACCGTTTTCTCCCCGGTCTTAATATCCACCGTCGCTATCATTCCCGGCACGATCGAGAAGTGCCTGCCCGCCTTATTCACCAGATAATCCTGGCTGGTACGGATAAACACCCGGTAATAGAACACCTCCGGCTTCGCTTCGTCCTGAATGGTGTCCGGCGAAATGGTCTCCACCACCCCGTGCAGCCCACCGTAAATCGCGTAATCGTAGGCGGTGATTTTCACCAGCGCCTCCTGATTAGGGTGAATAAAGGCGATATCCCGCGGCGAGAGGCGGGTTTCAATCAGCAGGTGATCGTCCACCGGCACAATTTCCATCAGCTCACCGTTGGGCGGGATCACACCGCCAATCGTCGTCACTTTGATGTTTTTCACGATCCCGCGCACCGGAGACTTCACCGTCAGACGGGTAACGGAATCCTCGCGGCCTTTCAGGATCGCTGACACCATATCCACCTCGGCGTTGGCCTTCGACAGCGCTTCACGGGCCTGCACGTAATACTGGGAACGCACGTCGGTGAGCTTCAGCTCCAGGTCGCTTTTCTGCCGTTGCAGGCGCAGCACTTCCACGTGGCTGGCGGCCCCGGTTTTCACCAGCCGCTGGGTGATCGCCAGCTCTTTGTTCGCGAGATCTAACGCGGCGCGCAACTCCCGCTGGGTATCCTCAAGCTGGGCGCGGCGCGAGTTGTAGAGCCGCGTTTCAGCGGCGGTCAGGTCGGTCCATTTCGCCAGTGACGGCGGGAATTTGAGCGGCAGATCGTTCACCTCGGCATACAGACGCGCGCTGGAGGCCAGCGATGCCCGGTAACGCGCCGCGCTTTCGCCGACGTTGGATTCCGAGCGGGTAGGATCCAGCCGCGCCAGCACCTGCCCGGCCTGCACCTGATCCCCTTCGTGCACGTTCAGCTCGGTAAGGATGCCCCCATCCAGCGACTGCAATACCTGCTCGCGTGAGCTGGGGATCACTTTCCCGGTGCCGGTTGAGACTTCGTCCAGCACCCCGAACCACGCCCAGACGCCGAGCACCACAAACATCAGCAGGGAGAAGAAAACAATGCGCCGGGCACCGGTATAACCGCTTTCGGAGTCGAGCGCGTTATCCAGATCTTCTACTGCGGCAACGTCACGCTGACTGATTTTCATTTTTCCACTCCCGTCCGGTTGCCTGCTGCTGTTGCTGCATACGGCTGTTGTTCAGCGCCTGGGCTTTTGGCGCATCCATCACCAGCATGCCATCTTTGAGTACCACCACGCGCTCCACCAGCTCCAGCACCGGCACGCGGTGGGTCGCGACAATCAGCGTGCGGTTGCCAAGCCACGCGCCGAGACGTTGAATAAATTCCCGCTCGGTGTGTTCATCAAGGGAGGCAGTCGGTTCGTCCATCAGCACGATATTCGGGTCGCGCAGCAGCATCCGCGCCAGCAGGATGGACTGCCGCTGCCCGCCGGACAGCCCGACGCCGTTCTCCATAATCGGGTAATCCAGCCCCTTCGGCAGCTTCTGCACAAAGCTGGCCGCGCCGCACATCTCCAGCACCTCGAAGATCTCTTTATCGGTGGCGCGCGGCATGCCGAGCGTGATGTTCTCGCGCAGGGTGCCGTAAAACAGCCGGGCGTTCTGGGTCATAAAGCCGACGTTTCGCCGCACGTCAGCCACGTCCAGATGCGGCAGGCTGAGGTTGTCGAGCCGCAGTTCACCGCCCGCCAGATCCATCCCGCCCGCCATCGCCTGCAACAGGGTTGATTTGCCCGCGCCGTTGCGCCCGAGGATCGCCACTTTCTCGCCCGCTTTGATCTCCAGTCGGTTAATGCGCAGTGCCATGCGCGGATCTTCCGGGTGATAGCGGAACTGCGCCTGCTCGAACAGGTAATGTCCGCGCAGCACGTCCTGACGGATCGGCGTCTCTTCGCGCTGATTCTCGGTCGGCAGCTGCATAATGCTGTCCAGCCCCTCTTTGGCCGCCTTTACCTGCTGCCAGCGGGCCAGCACGCCGCACAGCGTCGCCATCGGGGCGATCATCCGTGAGGCGAGCATTGAGGCGGCCACCACCGAACCGGTGGTTAAGGTGCCGTCGATCACCATCGGCGCGCCCACCACGATCACCCCGGCATACACCAGGCTCTGAATGGTCATCCCCCAGCTGATCAGGTTCTGCGTCAGCTCGCGGGTGCGCAGGCCGGATTCGGCGGTGATCTGGATATAGCTGTTCCACTGCTGCAAAAAGCGGTTCTCCGCCTGCATCAGCTTGATGTCCTCCAGCCCCTGCACGTTCTCCACCAGCACCGCGTTGCGCAGGGTCGATTCATGCGCCGACTGCTTCGCCAGCTCCGCCAGCTTCTTTTGCAGCAGCAGGCCAGGCAGGACCATGATCACCGCCGCCACCGGGGCGATCCACGCCAGCTGCGGGGCGATGATCGCCAGCACAATCACAAACAGGATAAAAAACGGCAGATCGACGATGGTGGAGATGGTGGAGGAGGTGACCATCTCGCGGATCTGCTCCAGCTCGCGCAGCTGGGAGATAAAGCTGCCGGTGGATCGCGGAATGGCGCTGTGGCGCAGCCGCAGCGCGTGGCCGAACACCCGATCCGAGACGCGCAGATCCGAGCGTTTACCCAGCAGATCCATAATGTGTCCGCGCGCCACGCGCAGCACAAAACCAAACAGCGTGGCGATCAGCACCCCGATGGTCAGCACATAGAGCGTCGGATAGGACTGGGCGGGGATCACCCGGTCATACACCTGCATGGAAAAGACGATGCCCGAGAGGGAGAGCACGTTAATGAACAGTGCCGCCAGCATCACCCAGCTGTAAGGGCGAAGGTCGCGCATCACCAGCCGGTAGAGCCAGTCCGGGCGGTATTTTGAGATATAGGCATCCACGCGGCTGTCCTTCAGCGCCGCCAGCGGACGCAGGGCGATGACGTGGCGGATGGCAGGCAGCATCGCGCTCATCGACAGGCGGTTGGTGTGCGTGCTGTCGTCGAAAAAGCTGACTTCAAGCGTATCCTCGCCGTCGAAATTGTCGATCACGCCGATTTTACCGTCGTTCAGCTCCACTACTACCGGCAGACGCCAGCTGTTGATAGCGTGCTGATCGGCCGTCAGCAGCTGGAATGTCAGCCCGGCTTCACGGGCGAGCTGCGTCAGCGCGGGCACCATCGGTTTGCCTTTCAGCCACGGCGCGCCGGCGATCAGCGAGCCTGGCGAGCAGGCAACGCGATAGCGCGTCGCCACATAGCCAAACGCCTGCGCCCACTGCTCCAGCGCCTCATCCGTCATATTTTCACCCTGCGGAATATCGCGTTGCTTCATGGCTGGATCTCCACGGTCTGGATGGTGCGGTTTTCAAGATCGAACGCGTGACGCAGGCGCCCGGTGTTGTACAGACAGTTCAACTGAAGCTGATGTAGCTGTCCGGCGGTTTGCTGTTGGGTAAAGCGCGCCTGATACACCTCCTGCTCGGCGTTGAGCACGTCGAGCAGCGGGCGGGAACCGAGATCGAGATACTGCTGCTGATACAGCTCGCGGGTGCGGGCGCTGAGCGCTTCCTGACGGCCCTGGATCTGAAGCGTGCTCATCAGGCTCATTACCTGGCTGCGCGCCTCAAGCAGCTTTTGCCGCACCTCAAGACGGGTGCGCTGAATGGTGGACTGGGCGGATTCCACCGCGTGTCCGGCGGCGTTACGCCGTGCGGTGAGGCCGCCGCCCTGATAGAGCGGCATCTGCACTTTTACCCACGCGGAGTATTGGGTGCGGTCCCGCGTTTCGTTGCCCGCGTAGCGGTCGTTCAGGTAGTGACGAACTTCCGGCTCCAGCGAAACGGTAGGGGTCATCTGCGCGTTGGCATAGTCGAGATTAGCCTGCGCGACGTTGGCCTGCGCCCAGGCCGCTAATACCGAGGGCACCAGACGATCGTCCGGCTCGGCGATGTCGCAGCTGCGGGCCAGACTCTGCGGAAAGTCATTGCTGACCGCGTTCAGGCTGTCCCAGCCCAGCAGGCTCATCAGCGTGGCGCGCGAGCTGTCGAGGCTGGCCTGATACTGCATCAGCTGCGCACGCGCCCCTTCGATGCGGGCGTCGGTCTGCACCACGTCAGAGAGTGACGTTGCGCCTTCATCATTACGTTGTTTCGTCAGGGTGCCGATGGAGGACAGGGCATCCAGCTGTTCTTTGGCGGTCTCGACCATCTGCTGCCAGGTCTGCACCTGCACCATGGCGATGGCGGTATCGTGGGCGATGGTGTCGATGCTCACCAGCACGTTGGCCTGCTGCTGGGCGACGCCCGCGTTTTCGGCGCGCACCTGGCTTGCGACTTTGCCGAAGTCGTACAGCATTTGCGAAAGAGAAAGCACCAGCGAGGGGGTAAAGCCATTATCGTCGCCGTCGTGGCTATAGCCGTTATCCATGCCAGCGTTAATTTGCGGATAATATTTTGATTTGGCGACGTCCACATTTTCGCTCTGCTGATAGAGTTTGCCGACGGCTTCACTGATGGCCGGATGCCAGGTCACGGCGCGGTTAACCGCTTCATTCAGCTGTAGCGTGCCGGGGGCGGCTTTGCTGGCTACGGGCGCCACGCGGCCATTTAAAGAGGGGAGTTCCTGCGTTTCGCTTAATTGTCCGGTATTAATCATCGCCGCAGGGTTTGCCGCGATAGCGGGCACAGATATCAGGCAGCACGAGAGCCACCAGTAAGGCATCTTCTTTCCCATGTCTTGTCCCTAATAAAAAAGTACTGCTTTTTTGTTTATGCCCGGGCGCTGTGCGCGCCCGGGTCATTTCTTGCAGGTGCTATCAGGTAATGATGTGTTGCTGGTTTACAAGCTCGTCGTAGGTGGTCTGAACATTGTCCAGCGTAACGAGCGTAGATTTAGTGTAGGCGGCTCCCGTGCCGTCACGGTCGATGGAGATCACAGTATTGTTACCGCTTTGTGAAACAGAGACATAGTTCCCCAGCGTCGACGCGCTACCGTTCCAGCCCACCAGCAGATCGCCAATGTCGATCTTGTCTCCCTGCGTGAGGGAGAAGTTCGTCCAGTGGTCGCCCGTGCTGTTACCTGCGGTGGCGTTACCCGCCGTATTGTTCAACACCTGATAAATCAGCGTGTCGCCGTAGGCCGTGCCGCTAATCACATCGTTATGCTCCGAACTGACAAATTTCGGCGCCATGTCAATGGTCAGCGACGCGGTATCTTTCACACCGTTGGCATCGGTCAGGGTGTAGTTAAAGACCTCCTTGCTGGTAATGGTAGAGAGCGAGATCCCCGGGTTGAGGGTATAGGTGTAACTGCCGTCAGCGGCAATCGCCAGCGTCCCGTAGTGGCCCGTGATGTTAGACATCGTGCTGCCGGTGTACGGATCGAGCGTGGTGGTCACGCCGTCGAAGCCGGTGATGCTCACGCGGGTATCAACCGAGTGCAGCTGGTCCATTGCCCCTGCGGAGCCGGTGCCGTCGAAGATATTGCCGTCAACGGTGTGGGTGCCCGTCGCGTCGTACTGCGACAGGGAGTAGGTCGTGCCGTTTACGCTTGGGGTAATGGTGATGTTCCCCACGCTCAGCCCCGGTACGCTGCCGGTAAAGTTCAGCGTATAGGTCCCGGCGTTGAGATCCAGCCCGGTCAGCGGAACGTCGATGCTGCCGCCCAGCAGTGAGCCTCCGCTGAAGGAGCCGCTGCGAATCACATTCGTCCCGTCAGTGATTGACCAGTTCACCGTCAGCCCGCCCAGCGACAGCAGCGAGGCCACGTTAAAGTGCAGCGAGGCGTTATGCAGCGCGGTGTTTGCATCCACCACGAAGGTTCCGCTTCCGCTGCCCTGCGTTGATCCCAACAGGGCGGTAGTCCAGCTGGCGGTGCCGACGGAGGTATCCGTATAGGTTGACGTATGGTGAACCGACGTGACGTCCATCGCGGTGCTGACATCGTTTACCGCATCCATTGGGCGCGCGGTTGGGGTGATGTTCAGCGATGCCGTGTCTTTCGAGCCGTCAGGCGCGGTGATGGTGTAGACGAAGGTATCCGGCGTGCTGATATGGTCCGCGCCGACCCCGCTGTCCAGGGTGTAGGTGTACTCCCCGGCCGCGTTGATCCGCAGCGTACCGTACTCGCCGGTGATCTCCGTCAGGCCGCTGCTGTTCACCGCCACGCCGTTAACGTCGGAGACCACGGTACCCGCTGGCGCAATATCATCCGCCAGCACATCTCCGGTGGTGCTCTCGCTCACGCTTGCCACGCTGTAGACATGATCCTGCAAGACGTTCAGCGTGTAGGCCGTCAGGGCGGTGATCCCCGCCGCCGTATTGAGCAGGAACAGGTACTCACCGGCGGGCAGATTCAGCGTCAGCTGCGAAGAGGTGCCGCCCAGCAGCGGCGCGCGCAGCCAGCCGGGTTCAACGCGCATCTGCTCGAAGGTCTGCGTCGCATTGTTGAACTTATAGATGTAGAGGTCGAACACCGAGGCCAGCGCCACGCCGCCCACGGACGCCTGAACGGTCATGGTGCGGGTGGTGCCTTCTTCCACGTTATAGATGATCGGGTTGGCCAGATCGTCCAGCAGGTTCAGCCCCAGCGTATTGCCAAGGTTGATCCCCACCAGGGTAAAGCCGCCCTGCGACGAGGTGCCGTTGTTGATCGCCTCCACGGTGGTATCGAAGGTCAGCGAGGCGGTATCGTCCACGGCCACGATACCGCTGCTGCTGGTGCCTTCGCCCAGCGACAGTACCAGATTTGCCGAGGCGCTGGTGCCGTTGTGGGTGATGGTGTAGGTAAAGTTCTCCGTGCGCCCAATGACGGCGGCGCTGGTGTTGGTCAGGTTATAGGTATAGCTGCCGTCCAGGTTGATGGTCAGCGTGCCGTACTGCCCCTGAATCACCGTGCCGTCAGCCGTAACGCTGGTGGTGGTGCCCTGGGCGTTGGTGACCGCGGTGACGGTGGTGCCCGCCGGGGCGTTGTCGCTGCCTGCGGTTGGGTCCACGTCAGTGATGACGTTCCCGACAACGCTGGTCTCGCCGGACACGGTGCCTGCGCTGGTCTCTTTCACCGCCACATCGAGGCTGGTGTAAGAGCCGGTTGCCAGCAGGTTAGTGTTGTAGCTCAGGACGCGATACTGACCATCCGCCAGGCCGGTCAGGTTCAGCGACACCCCCGTCGCGCCGAGGGTCAGCAGGTCAGCGAACTGCGGCTGTCCGGTGTCGACCACGGTGGTCCAGGTGTTGTTGGCGGCGTCAAAGCGCTGTACCACCAGCTCAAGGGTATTGAGCAGGGAGAGTACGGCACCCGTGGCGTTGGCGTTCACGGCAATATCCGCACTGCCGCCGCTGCCGACGGTGAAACCTACCTGCGCGGTGTCGTTGCCGAGCAGCGTCAGCACGTTACCTACGGCGCCCACCAGCAGGAAACCATAGTCGCTGTACTGCGAGTTGGTCACCGTTGCGGTGGTTGTCAGCGCCAGCTCTTAAACGTTGGTGCTGGCAGAGAGCGGCACCACCGGCGCAAGGGCTGAGCCGGGCAGCGAGACGTTGCCTGCCGCGTCGGTGGCGGTGATTTGCAGCGTCTGACCTTCCGTCTGTTTATTGAGGAAGGTGTAGCTCCAGGAGCCGTTGCTGTCTGCCGTGGCGGTGACCGTTGAGTTGTCCGCCAGACGGATGGTGACGGTACTGCCCGCTTCGGCGCTACCGGTCAGTACGCTGCCGTCTGCGTTGAAGGTCCCGGTTGGAGCCGTTGGCGCAGTGAGATCGACAATCACCGTGGTCGAGGTGGAAATCGGGCTGGTGCCCGATCCGTTGCTCGCCGTGGCGGTGAAGGCATGCGGCCCTTCGCTCAGCACCGGCGTGGTGAAGCTCCAGTTGCCGCTGGCATTTGCGGTGACCGTGCCCATCAGCACCCCGTTGTTATAGAGGGTGATAGTCGCGTTTGGCTGCGCCGTGCCGCTCAGGGTTGGCGTGGTGTCATCGGTGGTTTTCCCGTTGGTCAGGTTGCCCGTCACCGTGCCGACGTTATCGTCGATGTTAGCGATAACCGGCGCGTTCGGGATCGTGGTGATCGGGGCAATCACGGAGGTGGTGATACCCGCGTTACCGGCCTTATCGGTAGCAAAGACAATCAGTGACTCCCCGCCGGTCTGTGGAGGGGTGAGGGTGGCGCTGAAGTTTCCGCTGCCGTCCGCGACGGCGGTACCAAGCACGGTTCCGGTGCTGCTGGTGATGGTGACGGTACTTCCCGCTTCCGCCGTACCGGTAACCTGCGTCCCGTTGGTGATCACCGCCAGCCCGGTTGGGGCTGGCGGCGGCGTCAGGTCAACGTTGATCGTGATAATCGGCGATGGTGCGCTGGTATTGCCCGCGGCATCGGTGGCGGTGGCGGTGAAGTTATGCGCGCCTTCGGTCAGCGTGGTGCTGGTTTGCGGCAGCGTCCAGTTGCCGTTGGCATCGGCAGTGACGGTTCCCACCAGCGTCGTGCCGTCGTAAATACGTACGGTGGCATTGGCTTCCGCCGTACCGTTTAAGGTCGGACGGGTGTCGTTGGTTGGGTTGGTGCCGGTGACAGGGCCGGTGACGGTTCCCACATCATCCACAATCGAGGTGATTGCCGGTGCGACAGGGGCGGTGGCATCCACATTGATGGTGTAACCCCCGGTTTGCGCGCTGGCGTTGCCCACGGCGTCGGTGGCGGAGAAGGTCAGATTATGCGGCCCGTCAGCCAGCGGGGTGGACGGCGTGAAGCTCCACGCGCCGCCGGTGGCGACCGCGGTGCCAATCTGTACCCCATTGTCATAGATGGTTACCGTCGCGCCAGCTTCTGCCGTACCGGTGAGCGTTGGACGTGCATCGTTGGTTAACCCGCCGTTGGCGACAGGCGTCGCAGCGTTACCGACGTCGTCGGTGATGCTGGTCAGCACCGGTAGCGCTGGCGGCGTGGTGTCAATGGTCAGGCTGAAATCGGCGGACGGTGCGCCGGTGTTCCCCGCCTGATCCGTTGCTTCTGCGGTAAAGGTGTGTGACCCGGTGCCCAGCGGCACGGTGATATCCACGGTCCAGTTGCCGTTAGCATCGGCAGTACCGGTGCCCACCAGCGTCGTGCCCTCGTAGATATTCACGGTGGCCAGCGGCTCGCTGGTCCCCACCAGACGCGGGAGAGGATCGTTCGTGGTCTGGCCGGAACCAATCGCCCCGGTGATGGTGCCAACATCGTCAATCGCCTGGGTGATAACCGGCGCGGCAGGCGCAGTCGTATCCACAACCAGCGTAAAGCCTGGTGAGGCAGGGCTGACGTTGCCCGCGGCATCGGTTGCCGTGGCGGTCCAGGTGTGGCTGCCGTTTGCCAGCGTGCCGGTGGTGAAGCTCCATACGCCGTTGGCATCCGCCACGGCGGTGCCCACCTGCTGACCATTCTCATAAATGGTGATGGTCGCGTTGGCTGCCGCGGTGCCGTTCAGCGTTGGCGTGGTGTCGTCTGTGCTTTGTCCCGAGGCAACCGGGCCCAGCACGGGACCGGCATTGTCGGTGGCAGGGGTAAAGACCGGTGCGTCGGGCACCGACGTATCCACCGTCAGGTTGAACGGTGGCGAGGTGACCCCGGTATTGCCTGCGGCATCGGTGGCGTTGAAGGTAATGGTATGCGGCCCTTCACCGAGCGCGGTGGTCGGCGTGAAGGTCCAGTTACCCTGGGCGTTGACCACCGCCGTGCCGATTTCCACATCATCGACAATAACGTGCACCGTTGCGCCCACTTCCCCCGTACCGTTGAAGGTTGGACGGGTGTCGTTGGTGGAACCGTTGCTGGCGATGATTCCCGTTCCCGGGCTGACATCGTCTATCACCGTGGTGACCACCGGGGCCGCAGGGCCAGTGGTATCCACCGTAAAGGCAAACACTGGCGAGTTGGCGGATACGTTTCCGACATCATCGCTGGCGTTGACGCGCAGGTTATACGTCCCGTCTGTCAGAACCGGATCCGGCGTAAAGGTCCAGTTACCGTTGCCGTCGACCGTAGTGGTACCAATCTCCACGCCGTTATTCAGAACGTGAATGGTGGTGCCCGCCTGGCCGGTGCCGCTCAGGGTTGGCGTGGTGTCATTGGTGACCTGCCCGGCGGTAAGCGGGCCGGTTACGCCACCCGGGGCGTTGTCGCTGACCGTATCGATCGTCGGCACCTGTGGCGCCGTCAGATCGATATTGATGCTCCAGACGCCGGACGGCTGGCTGACGTTGCCCTGCGGATCCGTCGCTCTGACGGTAAAGTCATGCGTCCCTTCGCCGAGGGCGGTTTCAGGGGTAAATGTCCAGGCGCCGGTACCGTCTGCCGCCACCGTACCAATCTGCGTGGCGCCATCAAAAATGGCGACGACGCTGTTCGGCTCGGCGGTACCGGTCAGGGTTGGCGTGGTGTCGTTGGTTGGATCGCCGCTTGGGACAGGCGTTGCCGCATTGCCTGCGTTATCCGTCACGCTGGTAATCACCGGCGTGGTGGAGACGGTGTCGACCACAATGGTGATCCCGGCCGACGGGGTGCTCTCATTGCCTGCCGGGTCGGTGGCGGTCACGGTCAGGGTGTGGCTGCCGTCGTCCAGCGCAGGCGGCGTGTAGCTCCAGGTGCCGGTCGGACCGACAACAACGGTGCCCAGCGGGTCGCCGTTATTGTACACGGTAATGGTGTCCCCGGCCGTGCCTGTCCCGGTCAGGGTAGGACGGTTGTCGTTGGTGCTCTGCCCGTCGGCGATTGGGCCGGTGACCGGACCTACGTCATCGGTCACCGCACCGATGGCTGGCGCTGTCGGGGCGGTAAGGTCGACGGTGACGGTCGCGATCGGCGACTGCCCGCTGGTCTCGCCAGTGGTGGTATTCGTGGCGGTGACGGCGAAGGTGTGTGGCCCTTCCGTCAGCGGCAGGAGCGGCGTGTAGCTCCAGTTGCCGTTGGTATCTGCAACAACGTTGGTCAGCGGAACCAGCACCCCATCCTGATAAATGGCGATCACGCTACCCGGATCGGCGGTGCCGGTAAGGGTAGGCGTGGTGTCATTGGTGGTTTTATCTTTCACATCACCAATGACGGGATCGAGGTCATCGTTGATCGCCGTAATCACCGGTACCGCAGGCAGATCGAGCGGGGAGTCCGGCACGTCAAAGGTGGTTGACGGGCTGGCATTGCCTGCGGGGTCCGTGGCGGTGAGCGTCAGCGTAGTGGCATCTAACTGGGCCGGGGAGAGGGCAATGGAGAAGGAGCCTCCCGTCGCGACCCCGGTCCCGATGACATTGCCGTTGGCGTCACGAACCGTCACCGTGGTTCCGTCATCCGCCGTCCCGGTCAGCGGAGTGCCCTCCGCGGCAATGGCGATATTCGTTGGCGTTGCAGGCGGCAGGGTATCCACCGTCACGCTGAGCTCCCCGGAGCTGGCGGAGGTATTTCCCGCCGCGTCACTCGCGGCCACGGAGAAGGTATGCGGCCCCTCGGTCAGCGCAGGGTCGGCTGTCCAGGACCACGTCCCGTTCGGCTGAACCTCCACGACCACTGGCGATGCGACACCATCAACGGAGACGGTGACGCTTGAACCCGGCTCACCGATCCCGGTGAGGGTTGGCGTACCGTCGCGGGTGTAAAGCACGCTGTTGGTCAGTTGGCTGTCAGAGACGGCGTCAATTTGCGGCACGGTTGGCGCCTGGGTATCAACCTCCACCGTAAAGACCGGGCTTACCGGGCTCACGTTCCCGGCCTCGTCCACCGCCGCGACGGTGATATTCAGCGGGCCGTCGGTCTGCGTCGGCAGGGTATAGGACCATTCATTATTGACGACCTCAACGCGCGCGACTTCCACGCCGTTGTTGTAGATGATCACCGTCTCGCCGGTGGTGCCGGTTCCGCCGATGCCTGGCGTAGTGTCGTTGGTAGACTCGCCATTCTGCACGCCACCAATGGCACTGATAACCGGAGTATTCGGGGCGAGGGTGTCGACCGTTATCGTGATACCGGCTGATGGCACAGATTCATTCCCGGCTTCATCGGTGGCGGTCGCCGTGTATTCATGCGTCCCTTCGCCAATGTTGCTCTCAGGACGCCAGCTCCAGTTACCGTTACCGTCCACCGTAACGCTGCCCACGGCCTGCGGCTCGCCTGTACCCACCTGGTCATAGATGGTAATGACGTCATTCGGCGTACCGGTGCCGCTCAGGACCGGACGCGGATCGTTGGTGGATTCGCCATCCAGCACGGGGCCGGTGATCTGGCTTACGCTGTCTGTCACCGTTGGGGTTCCCGGCTGGGCAGGCGCGTCGGTATCAATGGTAATGGTCACCGGCGTGGACGGCGCGCTTTCGTTCCCGGCGCTGTCCTGGTTAGTGACCGTCAGGGAGAGATCGTAGGTGCCGTCAGGCAGCGGAGTGGTGGGTGTCCAGCTCCAGTTACCGTCGCCATCGATCTCGGCTTCACCAATTTTGGTGGCGCCATCGTAAATGTTGACGGTATCGCCCGGCGTGCCCGAGCCGCTCAGGGTTGGCGTGGTATCCCGGGTGGTCTCCCCAGGATTCAGGGCCGTCCCCGGCGTGCCGCCGTCCGGGTTGACGGTGATCTCAGGAATATCAGGCGTTGCAGGCGCTGTCGTGTCGATCGCCAGTTCAAACGGTGGCGAAATGGTGGTGTTACCCGCCTCATCCGTTGCGTGGACCGTCAGCGAGTGCGGGCCGTCCGTCAGCGGCGTGGTTGGCGTAAAGCTCCAGCCGCCGCTGCCGTCGAGCACGGCCGGGCCGAGCAGGGTGGTTCCGTCATAGATCGCGATGGTGGTGCCGTCCGGTGCGGTTCCCTGCAACTGCGGCAGCGTGTCGTCGGTGGTGTCCCCGCTGTTAAGCGGAAGCTGCACCGGCCCCACGTTATCGGAGACGGTGTCAATGGTGGCCGCCGGTGGCGGGGTGGTATCGACGGTAAGGGTAAAGTCAGCTGATGGTGCGCTGGCGTTACCGGCCGCATCGCTCGCGACGACGGTAAACGTATGCTGCCCGTTCACTAATGGGGTGGTGGGCGTGAAGGTCCATGCGCCACCGCTGTTAACAACGGCAGTACCAATATCCTGTCCGTCCAGGCGGATCGTCACGGTGGAGCCCGGCTCGCCGGTACCGTTCAGCGTCGGGAGCGTGTCGTTGGTGGTTTCATTGGTGTCGAGCGCACCCGTGCGACCCGGTACGTCATCAATGACCTGCGTAATGGCTGGCGCGCCCGGGGCGGCGGTATCCACCGTGATGCTCCAGGTGTTCGATGTCCCGCTGAGGTTATTGTTGGCGTCAACCGCTGTCGCCGTCAGTACGTGCCCGCCGTCCGGTAGCGCGGTTTCCAGCGTGATGGACCACTGACCGTTCGCCGACACGACTGCTGTGCCAATTTCGGTAGTACCGCTGTAGAGGGTGATGGTGGTGCCAGGCTCGCCCGTTCCGTTGATGGTTGGCGTGCTGTCGTTGGTGAGACCGTTCTGGCTGACAGGACCAGTGACGCCGGGGGCATCATCCACCACGCCCGTGATGACCGGGATTTGTGCCGCGGTGATGTCCGGCGCGTCAAACGGCGCGGTCGGACCGGTGTTTCCGGCGGTATCGGTGGCATCGGCGGTCAGGGCTTCGCCGTTGGCTTTCGGCGGGATCAGATCAACGCTGAAATTCCCCTGATCGTTGGCGACCGCTTCCCCGACCTTCACGCCATTTTCACGGATGGTGACGGTGCTGCCCGGCTCGGCTGTACCGGTTACGGTGGTGCCGTCGGCAGAGATCACCACGTTTTCCGGCGCCAGCGGCGGCGTGCTGTCTGGCGCGTCGGCAAAGCCAGACGGGCTGGTGTTGCCGCTGCCGTCGGTGGCCGTCACCTCAAGGGCTTCGCCGTTGGTCTGGGCTGGCGAAATCGGGATGGTAAAGGTGCCGTCCGGACCGGCGGTGGCCTGGCCGATGATCGTACCGTCCGGCGCTTTAATGATAATCGTGCTGTTTGGCTCGGCGGTTCCGCTGACGCTGGCCCCGTCTTCCGCCACCACCAGGTTGCCCGGTGCGGCAGGCGGGGTGATATCCGGTGCCGTGACCTGACCACCCGGGCTGGTATTGCCGGACGGATCGGTGGCGGTCGCGGTGATCTGTTCACCGTTGGTAAGCGGCGTACCGAGATCAATCGTAAATTTCCCGTCGTTGCCCGCTTTGCCCGTTCCGATGGTATTGCCATCGGCATCTTTCAGGGTAACGGTGCTGCCCGGCTCAGCGGTACCGGTGACGGTTTTGCCGTCAGGAGAGACCTCCAGATTGGCCGGGGCATCCGGCGCGGTGAGATCCGGTGCCGTGACCTGGCCGCCCAGGCTGGTATTGTCGGACGGATCGGTGGCGGTGGCGGTGATCTGTTCCCCGTTGGTGAGTGGCGTACCGAGATCAATCGTAAATTTCCCGTCGCTGCCCGCTTTGCCCGTTCCGATGGTGTTGCCATCGGCATCTTTCAGGGTAATCGTGCTGCCTGGCTCAGCGGTACCGGTGACGGTTTTGCCGTCAGGGGAGACCTGTAGATTGGTGGGGGCATCCGGAGGCGTGGTATCTGGCTCGGAAGGATTTCCCGGATTGCCGGGGCTCGGGCTGTTGTTATCGTCATCTCCGCCGCCTCCACCGCCGGTTCCCGCCGCAATGGCAATCCCACCTGCGACGGCCAGGCCACCCAGCACCCAGGGCCACGCTGCGGCGCCGCCGGTATCACTCCCTGACGCCGCCAGTAGGGCGTCCGTGGAGGCGATGGATTCATAGGTGGCGGCACCGGTTGGATCTTCAATCCACCACAGCGCACCGTCACTCTCCTCAAGCACCAGCTGGCTCACGCCCTGCGCGTCGGTGACGTAGAAATTCTTAAGGGTAATCACTTCGCCCGAGTGGAGGGTAATCACCAGATCGTTTCCGCTGCGGGAGTAACCTGAGATGTCGGCGCGATCCACGTTAAGTTTAACGATTGAGGAGTGATCGAGTGTTATCTGTGTCCCTTCCGTGGTCGTTTCCACGCCAGTTAATTTAGATATAACAGATATTTGGCTCATACAGTTATTACTCCAGCAGAGTTATTGTTTACGGCGTGTCAGACGTGGCCATATTTTCTGAAGGGATGAGGGCGCTCCCGGCGAAGATACTGTGAATAAAACAGTATTTACCGTTGCTTTCTTTAGAGCGACCGAGACCCGCCAGCAATCAACGTGGCAACATCAGGGCGAAGCTAATTATTTACATGAGAAACTGTTATTTATTTATATTTTCGTGTTTTTTAAACCTTATTATTTATGCAGGTATTAATTTATTTTGCTGTAAAAATGATATAGCTATAAATAACTGAATGTGCAAATTAAGTGTCTGTAAACCCTGCACTGTGATTGCAGAGAAAATTAATTGATAGCGTGAATATATTTTGTTGGCTATGCGGGCCGCGCCGCAGTAGCGCTGACGTACAGGCGATGCGGCTTAGGTAGCGGCAGGAGTGAGAGGGAAATAATACTGAAAACATAGGTTTTAATAATAGTTTAAGCGAGTGTTAATGGCTGCTTAATTGCGATTTAAGTTAGGGTAAATTATCTGCTGTATGATATATTTCAAGGGATCGCATAAATAAAATATATTTTCAGGTTGGGTTTATATTCTGCTACGCATAAAAATAAACTGCCGACTTCACATATTTAATAAATAAAAAGGCCGAAAAAATGGCCTTTCTGAGGGGGGAGGTTTAGCCGAAAGAGATAATCCCTATTTCAATCAGTGCGGCGAGCGTCAGAAGAATAAAGAGGATAACGACTATGGGTCTGTACATTTGATTTTCCATCCATGTTTATCATGCAATCCGTTTTACGCGCATCATTAATGATGATGGTGCAGGCGATCCCTGCCCCCCTATTTTGCGCCACTTTGCCGTAAAAATCAGTTAGCTGCTGGCACTTTTTCTACTTTTTCTCCGGCCCGACGGGCCGTGGCTGGCAGGATGTCGGCATCCGCCACGTAGCCATCAGGATCGAGGCAGCGATTGTGTTCTCTCGCCTCGTGCAGAATCGCCTCGTCCCAGTAGAGGCGCTTACGCTGATCGCCCCGGGTCGTCAGAATAAACTCCACATTGCCATCAACCGCGCGGTAGCGGCGCCAGCTGTTTGCCGGAATGGAGATCACCGAACGTTCCGGGGCGATAATGCTGACTTCCTTACCCGCCTCGTTCCAGGTCACCTCCAGCTGGCCTTTAAAGACCATGATCACCTGAATATCCGGGCAGAGATGGCGACCGACAATGTGGTCGTCAGCAAGGCGCAGCCATTCGACGGAAAAACCGTGCGGGCTCACGATAGCGGGAGCGGAATCCCGATCCTGTGAAATGCCGAAACCGATAACCGGCGCAATTTCGCCGCCGTGTCCCGGCAGCACCGAGTCCAGCAGTCCCTGTGCTGACCAGCAGTGATCATCGCCGGTTACCGCACGCTGGCGCATCTCCTCAACGCTGTAGTCACGCAGACCGGCAATATATTGCTCTGACAGCGGCGTCAGCAGCGTGGCGGGATCGGGCGTTGGCTCACCTGCCTCCTGCGCAATCAGCATATTCTCCTTGCTGAGATACATACCGTACTCGCTGGCGGCCGCCAGCACTGATGGGTGCCAGATGATGCCGCCCGTGTTGTCCCCGCCGAGCACCGTAAACACCATGCCGCAGGTATCTTCTTTACTGACGTTGGTAAAACCGCGGAAGATCCAGGTCGGTATTGAGAGGATAGTGGGTGCGCTAAATTCAGCTTCATGCTCGCCGTTGGCGCCCCAGCGAAAACGCCACGTCCCTTCATGGATCAGGAACACTTCTGCGGTGAAATGCAGATGCAGGTTATTGGTCACCCCTTTCGGCATAGCCGCCGCGCCAATGTTAAAGCCGTGCGGCTCGGGGATATTAACAATCTGCTCGCTGGACTGGGTTACACCCGGGCCGATGAAGGAATAGTTTTGTTTGAGATGCGAACCGGGCAGCTTGCAATCAATAAAAGCAAGATTGCAGGAAACCATATCGTCGGGGGCGATTAACCGTGTTCGTGCCTGGCTCTGGGTAAGATGGATAGTTTTCATCATTTCTCCTTTTAATAACCGGATGCACCGGTGGTAGGGATGGCGTTGCCGCGGGCGAGAGCAATGGCTTCACGTGAGGCGCGACCCAGCTGCATAACGTCGTTTGCTGGGGTAACAAACTGGAAACCCTGCGCAATACGCGCTGCGGCGGCCGCGCCGGAAGTGCAGAAAATACCGGCAATCTTCTGCTGCTGGCGGCAGCAGTGAATCACCCGCTCAATAGCAGCAAGCATTTCGGGATGTTGGGATTCGGCGCTGGCGCTGCCGGTCAGCGTCAGCGAGAGATCGTTGGGGCCAATAAACACACCGTCCAGTCCTTCGGTATCAAGGATGTCGTCAAGATCCGCCAGCCCTTCGCGGGTTTCGATCATTGCCAGCGTCAGGATCTCGTCGTTAGCGTGCTGCGGATAATCACTGCCGCCATAGAGCAGACCTCTGGCCGGACCAAAGGAGCGAACCCCCAGCGGTGGATAGCGACAGGCCGCGACAAAACGGCGAGCCTGTTCCGCGCTGGAGATCATCGGACAGATTACGCCGTACGCGCCGGCGTCTAATACCCGCATGATTTGCGCCGGATCGTTATCTGCCACCCGCACCAGCGGCACGGCAGGCGTGGCCGACAGCGCCTGTAGCATCGACAACGCGCTGGCAAAATCAATCATGCCGTGCTGCAAATCGACCGTGACGGCGTCGTAACCCTGATGGCCCATAATTTCCGCGCTATACCCGGACGGGATCGCCAGCCAGCCGTTAACGATCGGGGTATTTTCCAGAAATGCGGTCTTTAAACTGTTTTTGCGCACTGTATGCACTCCGTTATCCACTGACGCAGCAGCGGCGCGATCTCATCCGGGGTTTCCAGCGGAATAAAATGCCCGCCAGCCTCCACCGTATGCCTGGTCACGTTCGCGTTGCCTGCTGCCAGTAGCTGATGATGATGGGGCGTGCAGATAACGTCCTGCGCGCCGTTTAGAAGTAATGTGGGGCAGGAGAGGGCGTTAAACGCAGCCCGGTTGTCCTGCCGGTAAATGGCCATTTCCGTTTGCTCCGCAAAGGTCTCAATGCCGCACTCTTGCGCCATTCGGCAAATAGTCTCTTGCAGGATCCGATCGGACAGACGTGACGGGGCGACATAGCTCTGCCATAGCGAGGAGACCAGCCAGTCGGCCAGGCCCCGCGCCTGTGCGGTGTGTACCGCTTCCCGGCGTGAAGCGAGGGTGTCCGGCGCAACGGGCAACGGATTAACGGAAATCAGCGTCAGCCCGTTCACTCTTTCTGGCGCGTCGGCGGCCATTTGCAGCGCGACAATCGCGCCGAGCGAAAAGCCCGCCAACAGAAAGCGCGGCGGCAGAACCTTTAATAACCGCCGTGACGCCTGCGGCGCGGACTCTGCGCCCGTCAGCGTGATGCACAGCACCGCTGAGACGTTCAGCCGTTCAATGACGGGCTGCCAGAGCCGGGCGTTACAGAGCGTGCCGCCAAGCAGCACCAGCGGCAGATCGGTATTGTCCAGAAGCGGATATTCCATTGCATCCCTCACGTAGCCGTCCAGCCGCCGTCAACCATCAGGGCGCTGCCGGTGATCAGCCCGGCGGCATCCGAGGCGAGGAACACCACCGGCCCCATAATGTCCTCCAGCCTGCCTGGCCGGCGCAGTTTGATGTTGTCCAGCACGTAGTGGCGGAACGCCGGATCGGCAAGCGACGAACGCGTCAGGTCGGTTTCAATGAAGGTCGGGCACAGCGTATTGACGCGGATCCCCGCATCGCCCAGCTCCAGCGCCATCGTTCGGGTTAACCCTTCAAGCGCGAATTTGGAGGCGCAGTACACGCTACGCTCGGGGCCGCCAACGTGTCCCATTTGCGATGAGATGTGAATAATCGATCCCCCCTTACCGCCCGCCCGCATTCTGCGCGCCACGCGCTGGCTGACAAAAAAGGTGGCGCGCAGGTTAAGCGCCATCACCGCATCGAAATTTTCCTCGTTCACCTCAAGAAACGGCTGGTGGCGGGCCAGCCCGGCACTGTTCACCAGAATGTCGGGCGTGGGCAACGTCGCCAGCACACGCTCCACCTCCTGAGTGTCGGTAATATCCAGTTCCAGTGGGTGAAATGCGAGACTGTGTTCCGCTGCCAGACCTGTGGCATGCGCCAGCGCCTCGCGACCCCGGGCGGCGATCCATACCTCTGCTCCCGCCTGTGCGAGGGCGACGGCGGCGGCGAAGCCAATCCCTCTTGACCCGCCGGTCACCAGCGCGCGTTTGCCGTGCAGGGTGAAAGAGGGCGTTTGCAAAAGCGTCATGGCTTACACCTTTTCCCTGACCGGGGCCGGTGTGGCGTAGGGAACTTCCGTCTGGCCATAACGGCGCACGCGAATATTGGCCTGCTCGGCATGTCCGGCGAACCCTTCCAGCAGCGACAGACGGGAACAATAACTGCCGATTTCGGCGGTGGCTTCGTCGCTGAGGACTTTCTGGAAGGTGCAGGTTTTCATGAACTTGCCCACCCACAGGCCGCCGGTATAACGTGCGGCTTTCTGCGTGGGCAGGGTGTGGTTGGTGCCGATCACCTTATCGCCGTAGGCCACGTTAGTACGTGGTCCAAGGAACAGCGCGCCGTAATTGGTCAGGTTAGCCAGGAACCAGTCGTCCCGGTCGGTCATCACCTGAACATGTTCGGAAGCGATACGATCTGCCTCCAGCAGCATCTCTTCGTGGCTGTCGCAGACGATGATTTCCCCGTAGTCCTGCCACGACTGGCGGGCAATGTCGGCGGTAGGGAGCTTTTCCAGCAGCCGTTCCACTTCGCTGAGCGTCTCTTTGGCAAGCTGGGGCGAGTTCGTCAGCAGGATGGCAGGGGTGGTGACGCCGTGTTCGGCCTGGCCCAGCAGATCCGTGGCGCACATTTCCGCGTCAACGGTGTCATCGGCAATTACCAGCGTTTCCGTCGGACCGGCAAACAGGTCGATACCTACCCGACCGAACAGCTGGCGTTTGGCCTCCGCGACGAAGGCGTTACCGGGGCCGACCAGCATGTCGACCGGTGCCAGCGAGTCCGTGCCCAGCGCCATGGCGCCTATCGCCTGAATGCCGCCAAGGGCATAGATTCCGTTGCGCCAGCCATTTTTTGCGCCGCGACAATCGCCGGGGCGGGCTGACCGTTAAACGGCGGGGCACAGCTGATGATTCTTGAACACCCCGCCACGCTGGCGGTGATGATCGACATGTGCGCGGAGGCGAGCAGGGGATATTTTCCGCCAGGCACGTAACATCCTACGGCGTTAATCGGAATATTTTTATGCCCGAGGATCACCCCGGGATACGTTTCAATTTCCAGGTCCCGCAGACATTCTTTCTGCGCGCGGGCAAAATTCGCCACCTGCTGTTGGGCGAATTCAATATCCTGAATATCCTGGCGGCTTAACTGTTTTATGCAGTGGTCAATCTCCGCGGACGTCAGACGATAATCCTGACGGTCATAACGATCGAATTTAATGGATAATTCGCGAATGGCTTTATTTCCGCGTTTTTCAATATCCGCAAGTATTTGTTCAACCGTTTCTCTTATTTGCTGGTTGGCTTGCTGGCGCTCTTCGGTAGATTTACCGGTTTTTAATTTCCAGGACACTCGCTTCTCCTTACCTTTTTCAGATGTCAGTTGTCCTCCCGGCGAGCCGGGAAAGGGTGTTTACTTCAGAAAGGGTTATTGATCCGGCGCGGCAGCGTACGCACCGTTTTTTAATAATTGGGCTGAGGTTTGCGTTTTACGGGCATATACCCATCGAGCGGACAGCGGCGTGGCAATAGCGGCCACAACGGAAAGGGCAGCAATCAATATATAACCGGACGACAGGTTAATATGTTGCATCATTACGCCCATCATTACCGGCCCGACAAACATGCCGCAGGAATAAATGGTCTGGAATAGTCCCATTCGCGTGGATTGTTCATCAGACGAGGTATTCACTACGCTGAGCGACATGAATGCGGCAAAGGCCATACCGAACGAGAACCCCGCCAGCGCCTGCCACAGGTAAATAACATAGATATTGCTGGTAAAGGGAATGCCGAAAGTGGAGATCACCTGTAAAACGATGCCGAGCACGGCGGTTTTAACCAGCCCAAGGCGCTGATAAAACACCGAGCTGCACAGGGCGATGGCCAGCCCGTAAAAAAGAAGGTGAATGTTACCCAGCAGCGCGAGGATCCCCGCCCGGGCGCCAAGCTGTTCGGCATAGACCGGCGTCAGCGTGTCGCGGGTGGCGAAGGGCACCAGAATGACGACGGCCGCCAGGATGCCAATCAGCCAGACGGAACGGTCGGCCAGCTGCTGGCGCGCACCGGTAATGCAGGCTTTAAGCGTGGGGGCCTGAACCGGGTCGTGTACGTCCTGAATGCGGGTCGTCAGGATCAACGCCACCAGGGCGGAGATGCAGGAGACAAAAAAGGCGATGTTATTGGCGAAATAGTGAATCAGCACCGCGCCAATACAGTTGCCGAGAAACACGCCGATGGGCCCTGCCAGCGCCAGCAGCGCGACGGCGGCAGGCGCTTCGTTGCGACCGAAGTAACGCATGAACAGGATGTTGTACAGCACCCAGGTCGCCGCCGTGACGCCGTCTGCCGCTTTCGCCAGATACAGCGTAATGGCGTTGGGTTCAAGCCAGGCAATCGGCCAGGCGATAATTGGCAGCAGCAGGCCAATCTGGATGAAGATCCTGCGGCTTTTAACCACGTCGGAAATAATGCCTAACGGAAAGCGTATCAGAAGGGTTGCCAGCCCGGACGCGCCCATGATGATGCCCATGATCTGTGGCTCAATGCCCTGGTTGATCATCATGGGGGCCAGGAATGCATCAATGCTATGAATGCAGATAAAGAACAGGATGCTGATGATGAAAAAGAGCCGGGCTTCCCGACGGCGTAACAGAGCTTGAAACATGGTTTTGAACCTCTTAAGAATTAATGGGTTATAACCAGTCAGGGACGACGTTTACCGGTTCAATCCTTTGGGCGACTCCTGTTCTCTCCGGTACCATTGACGGTATGAAAACTCTTTGCATACGTATTCAAGATTTGAAGTTACGAAAAGGTTTCATGTTTGTAAAGTGATCTCGATCTTGTTGTGAGAATTTTAATTTTTTGTGTTGCATACGCATGCAAAGGTGGTGTAAGTATAAAAAACACCCACTTGCTGAGGCGTTTGAAGCACGCGCAAATGGGCAGGACGTTGATAAGGAATCAGGGGTAATGAAACGTAAGACTTTTGCAGCAGTCACATCCCAACAGGTCGCTCAGCTGGCGGGGGTATCGCAATCTGCGGTGTCGCGAACATTCACGCCGGGGGCCAGCATTTCACCGGCAACGCGTGAAAAAGTGCTGAAGGCAGCGCGCGAGCTGGGCTATCGCCCGAATGCGATCGCCCGTTCGCTCAACACGGCTCGTTCGCGCATTATCGGTGTCGTCATTTCTTACTTTGATAACCCCTTTTACTCGCAGGTGCTGGAGGCGCTGGCGCAAAAGCTGGATACGCTGAACTATCACCTGCTGCTGTTCGTTGGCGATCGGGAAGGTAACGTAGACCGTATTTTTGACCAGATTATGCAGTACCGGGTGGATGGCATTGTGCTGGCCTCGGTGACGCTGTCGCTGGAGTTATCCGAGGAGTGCCTTGCCGCCGGGATCCCGGTAGTGCTGTTTAACCGCAGCGAAGAGAGTGGCATGGCCTCCAGCGTCAACAGTAATAACGAAGCGGCCGCGCGGCAGATTGCCGAGTTTCTGCTGGCGGGGGAGCACAAGCGTTTTGCCTACGTGGGCGGCGTGGCCGATTCCCCGGTCAATATCGCCCGCCAGCGCGGGTTTATTTCCACGCTGGAAGAACATGGCATCACTGATGTGCGGGTGGTGCACGGGAATTACGACGCTCAGCAAACCACCCGGGCAGCCTATAGCCTGTTTTCGACGTCGCCAGCGCCGGATGCGGTCTTTGTCGCCAACGATCATATGGCCGTCACGGTAATGGATGTGGCGCGCTATGAGTTTGGTTTGCGCATTCCGGAGGAGGTCTCCGTTGTCGGGTATGACGACATCGGCCCTTCCGGCTGGCCCTCTTATGCGTTGACCTCGGCGTCGCAGCCGGTCGGCGCGATGGTGGATGCCACGGTGGAACTGTTAATGAAGCAAATTGACAGCGGAACCATAGAGCCTGAACAGATTACGGTGCCCGGTACGCTGGTGATACGCCACTCGGCGCGTCGCCCACGCAGCGGCGTTATCGAAACCAATGGTTTAACGCTATTCCAGTCTAAGGAGCGCACATGACCAGATTACGGGGCTTCAGCCCTCAATTCGACTCTATCCAGCAGTTCATTTTGACGCTGACGCATGTGGTGTGGGAGCAGAAAGATATCGGCCAGCTGGCGGATTTTTACGCCACGCCGGTGGTTTTCACTACCCCCGAAAAACAGCTGCATGAGCTTTCCCAGTTTATGCGCCTGACGCTTGAGGCGATGCACAGCTTCCCGCAGCGAGCGGTGCTGACGGAGGATATTCTGTGCAGCCAGAACCCGGGGGACGAGTTCTATGCGGCGCAGCGTACCGTAGCCCGCATTCAGCACCAGGGGGAGGGATTTTTTGGCCCGCCGACCGGGAAAAATGTCTGGGTCCGCACCTGGGCCGATCGCATCTGTGTTGATGGTGCCGTACGCCAGGAGTGGCTGCTTCAGGATCGTGCCGCGATTGTGGCGCAACTGGGGCTGGATGTCCGCGACTTTGCTTTTAACCTGGCGACCATGCGCCAGCAGCTTGGGCTGGAATCTGTGTCTGCTGAGACGCTGGACGCCCGCTGGGCGGGTGGGCCTGGGGGCGACGACGTGGAAGGGGCGCTGGCCGGGGTCGTTGAGCGCTACTTAACGATGTGGGCGGGCGGTAACAGCGGCGTGGTGCCCGGTCTCTATCACCCGGCGGCGACGCTGTACGCGCCGGGGCACTGCCTCTGCACCGGCGAACAGGAAATTGGCGCACAGCTTTCCGGTTATCGCGCTTCATTTGCCGACAGCGAAACGCAGCTTCATCACCTGATTGTGCGTAAAGATCCTAATGAGCCGATTCGACTTTCATTGCGCTGGTCGTTGTTAACCTGGCATGACGGTTACGGCAAATTTGGTGCGCCGACCCGTAAACCCATATCAATTACCGGTATCAGCCAGCTTGAATTACGTGATGGTTTAATTTTCCGTGAATATCTGGGGATCGATGAATTAGCGATTTGGTCGCAAATATTTAATTAATGGGGCGGCAGCCCCCTTATTCCGGCTGCAAATATTAACCGTGTTTAATTCACCCTCACTTACGGGTGCGGGTTCTTATTGTCTGAAAACAGAGCAGGAGTTTATATGTCTTCCACCGAAGCAACAAATAAAGCACCAGCCGTACCCGAAAAAAGCAGCGTGAAATCGCTGAAAGAGGAACCTGTATTACAGGTGGAGCGTCGTGATTTTGTCGATCTGGTACCGGAAAAAAGACCGCGTGTGCAATCATTACGCGGCTTTGATGACTGCTATACCGATATTGTCGATTATATCGTTCGCTGCACCCATAAAATATGGGACGAGCGCGATGTCGGTTTAATTTATTCTCACTATACCCATAACTGCGTGCTGTATAACGCGCTGGGGACACTCTATAACCGCGAACAGGTGGTGCAGGATACGCTGCAACGTTTAATTGCCTTCCCGGAACGGCGCGGAATGGCAACCCAGGTTATCTGGAACGGAAATGATGTTGATGGTTTTTATACCTCTCACCTGGTGACGGGAAGCGGGCGGCATACCCAGCACAGCCATTTAGGCAAACCGACGAACCGTACGTTTGTGACGCGTACCGTGGCGGATTGCATGATCCACGAGAATAAAATTTATCGGGAGTGGGTGGTCAGCGACAACATGTCGCTGATGAAACAGCTTGGTCTGAACACCGATCAAATCGCATTTAATATGGCAAAGGAGCAGTTCGATAAAGGCTTCCGCGTGATGGACATCGGCGAAAACGGCCGCATGCTGGGGCAATATCCGCCGGAGATGGAGTGCGATGTTTCCATTGCGCACACCGATACGGAGGAGCAGTGCCTGCGCTGGTTGCATGAGATCTACAACCGCCGGATGTTTGGCAAGATCAAAGAAGTGTATGCGCCTAACGTACAGTGGCACGGTCCGCTGATGAAAGAGCTGTACGGCACCGCGGCGGTAACCCATCAGACGCTGTCGCTGGTGGGGATGATCCCTGACGGCGCGTGGCTGCCGCAGCATATTTGTTCCAACCCGTGCGATGAAGGCGGCGTCAAAGTGGCCGTACGCTGGATTATCGAAGGGCATCACCTGGGTTACGGCGAACTCGGCAAGCCGACCGGAGAACGACTGTTTGTGATGGGCATGTCGCACTACCACATCGTCAACGGAAAAATTGTTGATGAGTGGGTGGTTTATGACCATCTGGCGCTGCTGGCGCAGATCAAACTCGGCCAGATGGAGGACGCGTAAATGTTAAATCAGGTGAGCTGGATTAAGCGCCCGCAGGGGCAGGATGCGCAGGCCGATCGTTCCCTGACGGAGAAGGTCAGCGCCATTATCGAGCGCGTGAAAACCGAAGGCGATACGGCGCTAAGAGCCTTTTCGCAGCAGTTTGATAAGGTCGTGCCCGCGCAGTTTGAGGTGAGCGAGCAGGAGATCGCCGAAGCACTGGAAGGGATGGATGCCCAGACGCGCCGCGACAGTGAGTTTGCCATTAATCAGGTGCGTCGTTTTGCGCAGGCGCAGCTGGCGACCATGCAGCCGCTGGAGGTAGAGACGCTGCCTGGCGTGCATCTCGGTCACCGGATCATCCCGGTGCAGACGGTGGGCTGCTACGTGCCGGGCGGTCGGTATCCGATTCTCTCCGCTCCCGTGATGTCGATTGTTCCTGCGACGGTGGCGGGTTGTGAACAGATTATCGCCTGTCTGCCCCCGGGCGCCCATCCTGCGATGATTGCAGTTTGCCATCTGGCGGGCGCGCACCGCATTTTCAAAGTTGGCGGCGCGCAGGCCATTGCGGCTATGGCCTGGGGAACGGAGAGCATCCCGTCGGTGGACAAAATCGTTGGGCCAGGCAATGCCTTCGTTAACGAAGCGAAACGCCAGGTGTTTGGTCGAGTCGGCATTGATGCCCTCGCCGGGCCGAGCGAGATTTTCACTATCGCCGACGACAGCGCCGACCCGCGCATTCTGGCCGCCGATATGCTGGCGCAGGCAGAGCACGATATTCATACCCGCGTCGGGCTGGCGACAACCAGCCGGGATATCGCTGAGCGAACCCTGGCGGAGGTTGAGCGTCAGCTTGCCAGCCTGCCAACGGCCGCCACGGCGGGCGAGGCGTGGCGTCGGCAGGGGGAGATTGTGCTCTGCGAAGATGAAGCGCAGCTGATTGCGTTTGCTGACTATATGGCGACGGAGCATTTGCAGGTGCATACCCGCGATCCGCACGCGACGGCGGCGAAGATCCGCAACTATGGCTCGCTGTTTATTGGTCAGAACGCCAGCGTGGTGTTCTCCGATAAATGCTGCGGCACCAACCATACGTTACCGACGATGGCGGCGGCACGCTATACCGGCGGTCTGTGGGTAGGGGCATACGTCAAAATCTGTACCCATCAGTGGATTGACGAGCAGGGTATCCCGGCAATCGCAGAACCGGCGATCCGCCAGAGCCGTACCGAGGGGATGCAGGGGCACCGACGGGCGGCGGAAATTCGTCTGCGTCCGCAGGACATTGATGCCATTACTACCGGCATGCGGGACTAAAACGTATCCCGGGCAGCCTTCTGCCCGGTTTTCAGCACGGGGAGCCTGAGACTATGAAGCGCCTGATACCGCCAGACGACTGTCCGGAGGAAATTGCCCGCCGTCTCGACGTCATACAGCAGCACCGGGCGCTCAACGCGATCCTCGGGGTTAACCCTGACGCCATGTCTCAGGCGGAACAGCATCAGCAGCAGCGACGGCGTGGAGAGCCGATCGGCCCCCTGCACGGCGTGCCGCTGATCGTCAAAGATAATATTGCCTGCACGCCGATGCCGATCACCCTTGGCTGCCGTGCGCTGGCCTCGCTTAACGCGACAGCGGATGCACGGGTCGTGCAGCGATTGCGCAGAGCGGGGGCGATTATTCTCGCCAGGGCCAATATGTCCGAGTTCGCGTTCGATGTGCGCTCGCGTAGCTCGCTGGGGGGTGATGTGGCGAATCCACTTTGCCCGACACTCACCGCCGGAGGTTCCAGCGGAGGATGCGCCGCGGCGGTGGCGGCTGGAATGGCGGATGGCGCATTGGGTACCGATACCGGCGGCTCTATCCGCATTCCCTGTAGCTATACCGGGCTGGTGGGGCTACGGCCTGTCTTTCGCCGTTCACAGCTGGACGGCGTGGCGCCGCTCTCGCCCAGCAAAGATACCGTTGGGCCAATGGTACATAGCGTTGAGGATGCCGCCTTGCTGCATGCGGTGATCCATGGCCTGCCGCCGGTTGCGCTTCCTGTGCGTTCGCTGAAAGGCGTTCGCTTTGGCGTGGTGACCGCGTTACAGGGAGAGGATGAGGTACAGCTGGAGGTCTGGCAGTCGGCGCTGCACACGTTGCGCCGTGCCGGAGCGACGCTGGTGGAGGTTTCACTCCCCTTCCTTGAAGAGGTGAGGCAGGCCACCTGCCTCAGTCTGTATGAATTTCGCGTGGCGATTGACGACTGGCTTAGCAAACAGCCAGGCGCTCCCTCCGGACTGACAAGCATTGTGGACTCCGGCGCTTTCCTGCCAGAGTTTGCGCCGTTTCTACGTCAGATGCTGGCGAGTAACACGCTGAAAACCCCTCTCTGGCTGGCGGGGCGTCGCTTTCAGCGCCTGTTGCGGCAGAACCTTTGCCAGGTGGCGGAGGTGCAGCGCATCGACGGATTTGTGTATCCCACCGTAAAACGATTACCAGAAAGTATGGCGAAGATGCCGCCAGGCTGCGCGCCGGAACTGGCCGCTATCAGCGGCCTGCCTGCCATTACGTTGCCCTGTGGCGTAAGCCGTATCGGGCTGCCGGTGGGGATGGAGATGTTATCGGCGCAGGAGGATGAGACGATGCTGATGACGCTGGCGCTGGCGTGTGAGGGGGCATTGCACAGTAAATGAAGATGTAAAAAACCCGCAGGGCTTGCACCATGCGGGCTTTAATGCGTTCACAGGATGGATTGAGCCAGCATGTTATGACCGCAAACGCTTGCCGGTCTGGGCATCAAACAAGAACATTTTTTCCGCGTCTACGTTGAGGAAAACCTTCTGACCCACGTTGATATCCAGCTTTTCATGGGACACCACGATCAGCTCCTGATCGTTGATACGCACCCGGATCTCCTGGCCTTCCCCGGTCATCTCTATCAGTACGATTTCCGCTGGCATCCCTGACTCGCCGATCCGGATATAGTGCGGTCGGGTGGCGCAGATGATCTCCATCCCTTCAATATGTGAGCGGAGGGGGCAGGGGAAGCGGTAGCCGTTGTTGAGCACAATCTCGCCGTGCTGAATCACGCCTTTAAGGGTGTTAATTTCCGGCGTGCCGATAAAGCCCGCGACAAACAGGTTATCCGGGTTACGGTACAGCTCTTCCGGGGTGCCGACCTGCTCAATATGTCCGGCATTCAGCACCACAATCCTGTCCGCCATGGTCATCGCTTCCGTCTGATCGTGCGTCACGTAGATGGTGGTGCGGCCCATCCGCTGGTGGATCTTACGGATTTCGCCGCGCATTTTATGGCGCAGTTTGGCGTCCAGGTTGGAGAGCGGTTCATCAAACAAAAAGGCCTTCGGGTCACGCACCAGCGCGCGCCCCATCGCCACGCGCTGACGCTGGCCGCCGGAGAGATCCCGCGGGAGGCGATCGAGCAGATGCGTCAGGCCGAGGATTTCCGCCGCCTCTTCCACGCGCGCCATCCGTTCCGCTTTTGAGACGCTGGCAAGCTTCAGGGCAAAACTCATGTTGTCCCGCACCTTCATGTGCGGGTAGAGCGCATAGCTCTGGAACACCATGGCGATATCGCGTTTTTTGGCGGGCAGGGTGTTGACCACCTCGCCGTGCATCAGCAGTTCACCGGACGTGATATCTTCCAGACCCGCAATCATGCGCAGCAGGGTGGATTTCCCGCACCCGGACGGGCCGACCAGCACAATAAATTCGCCTTCGTGAATGCTCAGCGAAATCCCTTTAATGATGCTGACGTTGCCGTAGGATTTGCCGAGATTATTTAAAACGATTTGGCTCATGTTACTCTCCTCGCCCGGCGGAGTGGCCTGGCTGCAATAATGGCATGACGTGCTGGCGGTAAAGCGCCGCCGCAGCGAGATCCTGCTGGATAATGCTTTGTGCTGATTCGCTGAAGCGCCGCGCGGCCGTGCGCAGATCCAGGCGGTTGGCGCTATCAATACCCGCCAGCACCTCAGGTTCGACAATGGCTTCCCCGTGCAGCGCGCCTAAAATCGCGCCGCTCATCACCCCGATAGAATCGGTATCACGGCCTGAATTGATGGCGTCTTCCACCGCACCGCGAAACTCGCCTTCGCGCAGCAGGCAGAAGGCCAGCGCCATCGGCAGTTCCTCAATCGACATCAGGCGCGAGGGCTGGTAGGCCATGGTCGGGACGCCCGCTTTTTCCGGGCCGTGCATCAGGTCGTCACCCATCGGCGAGAAGGGCAAAAGCGCATCGTGCAGGGCGTCAACGACCTGTTGATAATCCCATGCGGTTCCACGGTAGCGACGCGCGACGTCAAGCGTTGCCGCGATAGCCTGACGGGTACCGTCTTTAGCCAGTTTCAACGCGATGTTGGTGATAGCCTCAACGGTGATGCCAGGAATAAATGCCGCCGCAACGCAGGCGGCGAAGACCCCTGCGGCCTCCAGCCCATAGCTCTGCTGATGCCCCTGGGTGAAATTAATGGCTTCCTGGTAGGCCGCTTCAGGGTTGCAGGCATTGATGGCTCCGATGGGGGCGGCATACATGGCTGCGCCGCAGTTCACCATATTGCCCACGCCGCCCTGGCGCGGATCGCAGGCGGCCAGTTGCAGACGATGGAAGATCCATTTTTCCGGATAAAACAGGCGCTCAATAACCAGCGCTTCCCGATCCAGTTCCGGCACCCAGCGCGGTTCCCAGGCAATCTTCCGTACAAAAGACTCCCCCATATCCCACGCATCAATGTGGCGCCCCAGCTCGCTGTAAACCTCCATCAGGCAGAGCGTCATCAGCGTATCGTCGGTAATGATGCCGTTGCCGCGCACGCGGTTGTTGCGCCGTGCGGACGGCTCGTCCATCCGGTGCCAGCGCTGGTGGATGGAGGTGACGCGGCCATATTTCTCCGCGATTTGCCGGGCGGAGAGTTTCTCAACCGGTCCGCCTAAGGCATCGCCGAACGCCACGCCATACAGCATGCCCAGAATGCGGGAATTGAACGATAAATCAGTGGTTTGCGTAACGGTCATTTTAATTTTTCCTCTGCATATTCGGTCATGGCGTTTCCACCTGCGGCTTTCCAGGCGCTGACATACTGATCCCACTTGTCAAATGACGCTTTGCCAGAGACAAACTGGTACGCCCACTGGTTGTAAATACTGCTGGTTGAGTCGATGGCGGCGGCAAATGACGCCGGGAAGATAAAGGCGTTATCCGCCGTAAAATAACGTTGTGAATTGTCGATATAGCGCAGCATCGCGGGCGTCCGCCACTCCACCGGTGGCTTCCAGTTGGCGGCCTGGATAAACCGCGGATACCAGGCATTAATTTTTGGCGTCACGTTTATGGTGTTGCCCTTACGAACGTAGTGCGTGTTCTCGAAGCCCATCTGCTCCATCATTTGCCCTTCCGGGCTTGCCAGAAAATCGAGCAGGATCATCACTTCCTTTTTATGTTTCGAGAGCGAGGACATGGCAAAGCCGCGCGTTTCCATGGAAACATCTGTCGCCGCCAGCCCTTTACCTGCCGGGCCTTCGGGTGGGTCGAGCAGGGTGAGGGTGGCGTCAGGATGGATCTGGCGCATCTTTTCCTGGTACACGCCGACGTTGCCCGGCGATGAGACGGATACCACGCCAACCTTGCCGGTATAAAACTCATCCTCTTTTAGCTCCCAGTTGGTGGTGATGTACTGGGAGGAGAGCAGTCCTTTCTGATATAGCGAATGGTAGAACTCCAGCTTGCTCCGCTCCTGCGGGCTTATCTGGGCGTTGATCAGCTTGCCCTGGTCGTCCTTGAGCCAGGTGGCGTGAATACCAAACGCCGGGTTCATAAAACCGTCGAGATCGCGCAGGTCTTTCTCGGAGGTGATCCCCCAGCTGTCCGTCTTACCGTCGCCGTTGTAGTCACCGGCGTGGATCGCATTGAACAGCGTGACGTACTCCGCCAGTGTTTTGGGCGATGCGCTGAACCCGCTCTTCTGTAACCAGTCCTCACGGATCACCGGCTGGCGCGCGCGCAGCGGAAAGACATACAGCAGGGTCGGATGGTTTTGCAGGCGAAGCCGGTTGTGCGGCCACAGCGCCTCTTTCAGATAGCGGGTTTGCGCAATCCACGGACGCCAGTCTTCAAGAATGCCCTGTTCGAACATCTTCTGGTCGCTGCCGTTGAAGTAGATCAGGTCAGGGATGGTGCCGGAGAGCAGCATCACGTTCAGCACGTCGGAGTAGCCGGAAGACGACAGGTTGACGATTTCAATGTGGATATCGTGTCCCTGGCGTGCCAGCGCCTGCTCGATTCGCTGAATATGCGCGACATCTTCGCGGTTGGTGGTCAGCAGATCTTTTTCCACAATCCGGATAGTGACCGGCTCGGCCCAGGCGGCCTGGCATAACAGCAGGCCGCAGGCGATTGCTGTGAATAATTTCATCGTCATCGCTCCTGTTAACCCTTCACCGCGCCGGACATGGTCCCTTTGGTGAAGAAGCGCAAAATAATCGGGTAGATGGCAATCAGCGGGGCGATGGTTAAGGTGATCATCCCGGCTTTTAGCGCCTTGATGCTGATCTGGCTGGCATCGGTGTAGTTCGACATGCTTTCGACGCCTACCATCGCCAGCTTATCGCCCTCGACGACAAACTGACGCAGCACCACCTGCAACGGCCATTTGTCCGGGTCGTTGAGGTACACCATGGCGCGGAAAAACTCGTTCCAGTGCAGCACCATGTAAAATAACGTGATCATGGCAATGGACGATTTGGCGACCGGCATAATGACATACCACAGCGTCTGGAACGGGTTCGCGCCATCGAGTTCGGCGGCTTCCAGCAGCTCCTCCGGGATCTCTTCGAACAGGCGAACCAGAATAATCAGGTACCAGGCGAAGACGGCGCGATACAGGATGACGGACCAGTAGCTGTTCAGTAGCCCCAGCTTTTTCATCACCAGAAAATCGGGGATGATGCCCGGCTCAAAGACGATGGTGAACAGGACAAACATAAACAGCCAGCGGCGTCCCGGCAGGCGTTTTTGCGCCAGCGCCCAGGCCAGCAGCACGGTGAAAACTACGTTGATGATGGTGCCCACCACGGTAATCAGCATTGCATTGCCAAACCCGCGCAGCACGGCTTCGTTGGTCAGCAGCAGCTTCCAGACGTCCAGCGAAAAGCCCTGCGGAATAATTTCCAGGCCGCTCATGCCGGGCACGTTTGCCGGGCTGGAGAAGGATATCGCCACCAGGTTGAGGATCGGTTGTAGCGTCACGACAACCAGCAGCATCAGTACCGAGAGAATGAGCACATATTCGATGCGCTCAAAAGGGGTGCTTCGTGATGAGATGCGCATTACCAGACTCCTTTACCCGTCAGGCGTTTTGAAACGTTATGTGCCAGCACGATAAGGATCATGCCGATCACGCCTTTGAATAACCCTGCGGCGGTCGCCAGCGAGAACTCCCCGGTGCGCAGGCCCATGCGGTAGACGTAGGTGTCGATGATGTCTATCTGTCCGTTCACCACGTCGTTGGTCATGTTGAAGACCTGATCAAAGCCCTGGCTCAGGAACAGCCCGACGTTGAGGATAAACAGCGTGGCGATGGTCGGGGTGATAGCGGGCAGGGTGATGTGCCAGATTTTGCGCCAGCGCCCGGCACCATCCATTTCCGCGGCTTCATACAACTGTGGATCGATGGCGAGGATCGCCGCGATGTAAAGTAATGAGTCCCAGCCCGCGCTGCGCCACATTTCAGTGAACACCAGTACCCAGCGGATAGAGCCGCTGTCGGTCATAAAGGGGATCGGGTCATAGCCCATCGATTTAATGATGTCGTTAACTGCGCCATCAACCGGCGAGAGCGTGGCAATCGCGATGCTGGCGATTACCACCCAGGAAAGATAGTGCGGCAGATAAATCACCGACTGGACAAATTTACGGTAACCGGACGAGCGCACTTCATTGAGCAAGAGCGCCACGATAATGGGAACCGGAAAAATAAAAATCAGCTTCATTGCGCCGATAATCACGGTGTTCTGTATCACTTGCCAGAAAATAGGGGATGACATCAGCGTGGCAAAATACTCCATTCCGACCCAGATATTCGGCGGGATAATACGGTACTGCTCAAACGCAATTTTGGTTTCCCAAATGGGTAAATAGTGCCAGATAAAAAAATAGATAACCCCAGGCAGGGCCATTACGTAAAACGGCCACCACCGGCGTAACGTCTGGCGGCAACGTGCCATGCGGGATAGTGTTTGCTGATGAGGCATATTATTTACCTGCGGTATCGCGCCGCCGGGTTTAGATTCTGTCAGGGCTTTCATCGGACATACTCCCATTACTGAAATGGTTGTCGTGAATATAATCTGTGTTTGCAGAAATATGCGTGCGTTAAATTTTCTCGGTGAGAATGTTTTTATCGTTATATTGCGCGAGGCGGGTCAGGACATCTTTATATTCGGGCATATTTGATGCGCCTTCTTTTTCGACGGCCAAAGAGGCGAAAGCACAGGCAAATTTTGCTGCCTGAATAATAGATTCCCCTTTCGCCATCGCGGCGGCGAATGCGCCGTTGAAGGCATCGCCAGCACCGGTGGTATCCACACATACGGCTTTCAGCGCCGGGATATGAATGAATTGCTCACCGTCATAAATAAGCGCGCCTTTCGCTCCCATGGTAATGATGACGTGGCCTACCCCTTTCGCTTTAATGGCTCTGGCGGCTTCCTTTGCGCTGGCAAGATCCACAATATGAATGCCGGACAGCAATGAGGCCTCAGTCTCGTTTGGGGTCAGAAAGTCCACGTTCTTCAGGCAGCTAACCACATCAGATGACCAGGGGGCAGGGTTCAAAACCACCTTGATCCCGTTACGGCGGGCAATTTCAATGGCCCGAAAGGTAGCGGGTAGATTATTTTCCAGCTGGGTTAAAAAAATATCTGCGTTTTTCACTTCAGGGGTAATTGCTTCAACTTCATCGGCTGTAATGGACCGGTTGGCCCCAGGGCTGATGGCAATCATATTTTCACCATCGCTTTGACAAACATAAATAAGCGCGGTGCCGGTTTTCTGATCCTTATCCTGATAAAGCGTGAAGCTGTCGATAGCAGAAGATGAAAGATGTTCAAAGGCCATCTGACTAAACTGATCGTTACCCACCTTACCGACAAAATGGGTTTTAACATTGCATTTGCTTACGGCCAGCGCCTGATTTGCGCCTTTTCCGCCGGGTCCAATAATCGTATTTTCGGAAAAAATAGATTCTCCGCTTTGCGGGAAACGATCGACATTAGCAATAATATCAACGTTGAATGAACCCAGAATACAGACTTTACCTTTCATCTTTCGCCCTTTGTGTCGGGATTTGATCGTTTTTCTTGACTGCGCGGAGTCAAAAAAATGAATGATATTGCTATCTAAATTATTGACTGATTGGGTATGAAAAATACGGCGTTTGATAATTGCCCCACCGTGGCATCGCTCAATGCCGCCTTCCTGCGCTAATAAGTTCAGGTCGCTGCGAATCGTTTCCCTGGTGACGTTAAATACTTTCGCAAGCTGATTCACCGTCGCCCGTTCGTACCTGTTAAGCCAGGTCAAAATTGCATAATGCCGTTCTTTATTGAGCATATGGTCACCTCTGTAGTTATATTATTGTTTCCTTGTTGTTAATGTTTTGGTGTTGTTCACAGATCGTTCGACAAAACAAAAGAAAACGGAAATATATGAGGTGATAACTATTTAATATCAATTGGTTATGTTGATTGCGTGAAGGGGGGTGGGCTTTGATTTGCAGTGCGGGGATTTCAACGATGGCAGGGGCCATTACGCAACGTTAGATTTTTCTCGGGCGCTTTAGCACGCAGAACATTGGTGTAGGTCTGGGGGGCTGTGGCTGATCCGGCATGAACCGGAATACCTGAACGTATAGCGATAATCGCCGGACTAAGTCGAATGGCTCGGAGAACGACAGACACAAAAAAGCCCGCAGGGCTTGCGCCGTGCGGGCTTTCAGGACTTCATCGGATGACTCTGGTAATCACCGATGAAGAATTTTGGTGGGCTGGCGGAGTCTGAATTGGTTATGTAACTTGTTGTTTTATAATTTTTAACTTTCAATTCAAATTTTATTTTGGTCCTATTGTTGGTCCTAAAAGAAAATGTCAGGTTTTTTTGCAGGGGAGGGGAGGTTACAGCAGGAGCTTCTTCGTCTGTGAGATTAGCATTTTGCTTTCCTTTAGTCTGCTCTGTATTTAAGCGTTTATTTCACCTTGGCTTTTAGCAATCCGGTAGAGCGCCTTGCTCGCAGAATATCCACTACGGAAAGATACGGGGTCTGCTCTTGCCACGAAAATCCCTTCCGGTCGATACGAACTAGTTCGTACTTATCCACCAGAAAGTTGACTGCATCGGCCAGGGTGATCCCTGCATCAATATGTTCCTTAATAACAGTTTGATCCCAGAACGGCGTATCGTTCAGGGTCAGACCATAGTGTTTTTCCAGTAGCCGTGTAAGAAGCATTTGCCAGACTGCAACGGGCGACAGACAAGGCTTCGCCGCCCGAGAAATTGTAGCAGGTAGAGTTTTCATGTTTGCTCTCGTGAAATTCGTTAGCGTTGAGTGGGATAAATCGCGATATATACGTAGCCGCAACTACCAAGGGTATCGGCTTCGCAGGTAAAACCGTTGTGGTACAGAGTGACACAGTGGGCATGGCGAGGATTCATTTCACCAGTAGTCAGCATTGATTCCATCTGACTGATAAAATGCGGGAATGGCGACATCCAACTTCAGGCATTCGGCATCACTAAACTTACCGGTGATACTTGCCCGGTCAGCCAGATAGTGCAGCCGGTTGCCCTCCTGCACCAGACGTGCTCCCAGGCGCGGCGTGATATCCCGCTGCAGACCCCATGTGGTGTTGTTCATTTATAACCTCTTTATTGTCAGTTCAGGGTGATACTCATCAGGCAGGCGTAAGGCCCGTTGCGGTCCTGGCGGCGTTCGGCGTACACAGCCAGGACTCCTGTGATATCCGGAACATCCCTTCCGGTGTAATGGCAGACGCTACCGTGCCACTGATATTTTCCAGTGCAGTAGCGAAATATTCGGGACTCAGGATGCTGGCGAGATATCGTCATTGCCCGGCGTTTACTGATAATTTTCATGTAATACCTCACAGCAGACCGTGTTCTGCGAACGAATAGATTTGCCTGCCACCGACAATCAGATGGTCAGGGACGCGGATATCCACCAGCTGAAGCACCTGCACCAGTCGCTGCGTGAGGGCTTTATCGGCCTGGCTGGGTGTCGTCTCGCCGGAAGGATGGTTATGGGCCAGTATCACTGCTGCCGCGTTAAAGTACAGGGCACGTTTAACCACCTCCCGGGGATGCACCTCGGTGCGGTTAATCGTGCCGGTAAAGAGCGTCTCATGGGCAATCAGCTGATTCTGGTTGTCCAGATACAACACCCGGAACTCTTCCCGCTCAAGCGCGGCCATATGCAGTCGCAGCCATTCACGGACGGCGTGTGTGGAGGTGAAGGCCACCCCGGGCTCATGCAGATGTCTGTCCAGAACCCTGAGTGCCCGCTGGATGAGACGCCGGTCCTGTGGCGTTATCTCGCCGGGTAAAAAGGAAAGCTGTTTCATTCGTTGTTCCTCCGGTCAGTCAATGATGCGCAGAATGGCGTGGGCTTCTGGATGCTGCAGGGCGTAGTCCCGCAGACGGTAATAGTGCGCGGTCATCGCGTCACACTCTGTACGGCAGGCGTGATGGCTGTACTCAATCAGGCAGACGGCAATACCTGCGGCTTCTGCGCTCATTTCCACGCCATTACCGTTCAAATTATTGAACAGACTCCATGTCTCATTGCGGTCAGCATCGGGTGCCATAAAGGCCCCGCCGTTGCTCAGCGTGTAAAACTGCCAGATGCCACCGCTGTAATCCGCGCAGACGCGGTTCATCCAGGCGAAGATGCGGGGCTCCAGGGTTATCCACTGCGGAATAGTGCCGAAGTGCTGCGGCCAGAAGCTGATACGCATTCCATCAGGCATCACAGTGGCATGAAGTAATTGATCTCCGGTCGGCTCTTTCTGGCTGTGATTATGATGATCATTGTGTTTTGACGTTGTGTCGTTATACATAGTGATTTTCCTTTCGGTTATTACAGCCGCAGATATGCCGCAGGCGGGTTTCCTGTCAGGGCTTACAATGCGGTATATGAGAAATTCCCGCGAACGGGATATGGATTTGGAGAGAATGGAGAGCGTAAAGTCAGGCTATCTGGCCCCAAGTACCGGTGTGTTTTTTGCCTGCAGCTGAATGAACAGAACGAGCATGTTCTCCGTCATCAACCACAGTGCACTATTGAGCTTCACATCCCCGTCGATACGCCAGCGTGACGTTACGATAAAATGTTTATCCACCGACAAGGGGCGATCATCGGCTCGTACTGCTTAGGGTGTGAGGTATCGAAGTCAGCAATTGCTCAAAGGCCTGAGAGCAGCCAGATTTTTGCATACGGAGATCTCTGCGTGAAAAATAAAAAACCTCACAACCAATAATGGATGCGAGGGATTCACAGAGATAATATCTATATGAAATAATTTATAATTCAAGCAGATAACTTAAAGCTGTAGTTGCGTCAATTATAAATTTCAGATCGTGGGTGACTGGCAGCCATGTGCCAAAAGTGGACACTGTTCACAATATCGAGTTAATCATTGGATATGTTGATCGCTCCCATTGAAAAATTTCACATTATCCAATATATCAATGTTGAGGCTTCCCTCTTACACCTCTAAAGGATAACTATCATGGGTCTTAAACCTGGTCCAAAACCAATTGCTAAATCGACAGGAAAACCGGATCAACGTCGACGTGATAATAAAGATACTCCTGGTAATACCCCGGGACTAAAGCCTAGTAAATCTACAGGGAAATAAAAAATTCAGGGTATATATGTCTTATTTATACCCTGATTACATATCCAGATTACTAAAGATGTTTCTGCAACCAGATGCGCGTACCTTCTGTTTCATACGCCTTTGCACCATACCCTTTCGCAAGAAGGGACTCTGGTAAATACTCGTCATATTTATCTAAGTACTTTTCTGGAACATCTGTGGCAAGATCAAATGCAGATGGCAAGCCTGACAACAGCATTTCTTTGAGCGCGTGCTGAACGGAAGCTACACTGGAGTTATCGATTTCTATAACGCCAGCAAATGAATTTGCTTTAAAACCACAACGTATGAGCAAGGCTGTAATCGTATTGACAACTTTATCCCCCATCCAGGGTATTACGTAACAGTGTTGTCCACTCGTAATAAAACACTCATTTTGAAGTTTAAAACGCTGAAAGTTACTACAGCCTTCCGCAAATAGGTTTCTGGCGGCAGTATCGGCATAATCTACTTTCTTGCTACCTATTGCTATGCGGTAATCACCTTCCCTATAGATAGCGAGCATTTCCTGACGAACGGCATCATGAACAGACATACCCCCCCCACTAAATTGTGGTGGCTGACCGCCTTTGGTTGCCTCTACATAGATAACTTTTTTCTCTGTCTCGATCTCTGTCACTTTCCAGCGCCGCCCACCGAAGATGATGTGTTGGTCTGGTAGCAGTGGGGAGTCCACAGGCACTGTTCCAAGGGTTCTGTTTCCGGTGATAATGCGGAACTCTTCGGGTGTATTGAACACGGCATAAAAAGTGTAATGGTTAGTCAGTTTCTCCCCCTCTGCCCCAACAACCATTTCGCCGCTAGCAAGTTGAGTGAGTAGGCCACATGCTCCCATATGTTTAAGCAGGCTTTTGAAATCGTTTAAATCTACATTTCTGAACGGCCCTGTCTGGCATAGTTGTGACCAGAGCTGGTCGGCACGAACTCCACCCCATTGTGCGGTAATTGCAAGAATCTGGTGTAGCAGCGTGGAGTAATGCATCTGCCGGGAATCGGCAGGCTCAAACCATTGTTTAGAGATCATCAACCTGATCATTGCCATCGACTGCACCAACTGGAGTCGTAGGTGATCAACGATACTGCTACTCACAGTAAGCTCATTTTCTGTAATTAGCATTCTGAGTACTGACGGGGAATCGCGTCGCCCAGAACGCCCCATACGCTGGCGCAAACTGGAAACAGAATGCGGAGGCGTAACTTGGATAACCGACTTAACCTTACCGATATCAATTCCCAACTCAAGCGTCATTGTACAAACAGCTGTTGTGGGCAAATTTCCTTTCTGAAGACGAGATTCAAGCACCTCACGTAATTCCTTGGCAAGGGAACCATGGTGGGGGAAAAATTCATTAGGAACAATTTGTTCCTCACACATGTCGCTCAGCGTTGCCGCAATGCTTTCAGTGCGTTTTCGGCTGTTTGCAAAGACCAAATGAGAATCGCCACGGCAAAGTCTAAAAATGTCAGCGCAGACGTCATGTTCAGCTGAACTCTGAAGTTCTTCCTCATTTTGGAACACTCGCTCCAGGTACCCTTTGACCTGTACCTGAAGAGTGGCCATGCTATTACTATCTGTAACAGTTACGCAGGGGAGTCGTTTGTCCGGGCGCAACATTTCGGGCACTTTCTCCAGTTCCCCCAGCGTGGCACTCAACGCAACGCGGGGAATTGGATTTACCTGGCATCCTAGCACATGGTCAATTCTATTGAGCAGAGAAAGCAGCTGTACACCACGCTCTGAACCAATAAAAGCATGAAACTCATCAATAACGATGTATGCGACTGAAGAAAACGCCTGTTTGAGCCAGCCCATTGAATTTATGAGCAAAGACTCAAGTGACTCAGGTGTAATCAGTAAAATGCCAGCAGGGTTCGTCCGAGCCTTCTTCTTTTTGCTTTGTGGTACATCCCCGTGCCAGGGAGTCACTGGCATTTCCAATGCATCTCCAAGGCCCCCAAGACGACGGTACTGATCGTTAATCAATGCCTTCAACGGACTGATATAGACGATGCCAAATCCATTCGTGAGATCTGCAACTGCCGAACAGGCAGGAAGAAAGAAAGCCTCTGTTTTACCCGCTGCTGTACCTGCACTGATTAGCACGTCTCGATCACGGGCTAAAATTGCCGGGATAGAACTCTCCTGCAAGGGCCTTAATGTCGACCACCCCTGCTTGTAAACCCACTTACGGACGCGGGGATCGAGGCTATCGTAGGCACTGCTCATAGTTTGAAGTTCGCCAGTCCGTCGTCGTCATCGCTTTCCTCCGTAGTGGTGTCATCCATATCGCTGGGCCGGTCCTCTTCAATCGCCACACCCTCGATTAGTGTTTGCCAGTTCATCGTTCTGTTTTGTTCCAGCACGGCCAGCATGTCCAGGAAACCTTTTATGGTATTACGGGGGGTACGGAAGTAAGCGTCTCCAATGGTTTTACTACAGTGATGCAGGAATCCAGTCAGTGCCTCATCTGGTACCAGATAATTCTCTGGATCTCCACCGGCATAAACATGACGAAGATTTCTCAGCAAAATATACAGTTCCTCAGGGGTGAGGCTGGCAAGATGCAAAGTGGGGGATGAGTAGTCAATCACTCCTGCTTTTTGCGCGAACCGGTTTTCCGACAGACGCGACTGGAGCGCCTCATAGCTGTAAAGACCTTTACGCGGATCGAAAAGAAACTCTGGCGTACCCCCGAGGATAAAACCAATGTTCTCGGCTGAGCCTTGCAGGCAGTCATTCAGGATCCGCAAAATCTGTTCGTAGTTCGCTGTTCTTGCTTGCGTATTATTCAGCTTAAAGAGGTTCACCATTTCGTCGAGGCTGACCAAAAGACCGGCATAGCCTGCCTGGCGGACAAAAAGGCTCATCAGCTTCAAAGAATCATAGAATGATGCGTCTGAGATAATAGTCCGAACGTCGAGATCGTTACGGGCATCAGTTTTGGTGGTGTACTCTCCCCGCAACCAGCGAATAGCATTGGATTTTAGCGTTTCGTTATCCTGCTCATGCCCGCGCCAGAATGCATCAATGACCTTCGCAAAGTCATATCCACCCACCATATCTGACAGAGCTGCCAGGCGTTTATGAATAACTGATGAAACCTCGGAGCCGTCCGTGTCCGCTTCCTTTCTTGCCTCCGTAACGAATCTTTCAACAACGCTAAGTAACGCATTACCATCCGGCTTGTTTCTGGTGGACATGTTTTTCATAAGCTCAGAATAGAGATTACGAGCCTGACCTCCCGATGAGTGAATGCGTCTGTCAGGAGAAAGGTCTGCACTGACTGACACCAGCTTCTTCTCTAGCGCAATAGAGCGCACAACACTCAGAAAGAACGTTTTACCAGAACCATATTCACCGATGATAAGTCTGAAGCTTGCACCACCGTCAGCAGTCCTCTCAATATCCTGGTGGAGAGCGGTGATCTCATTCACGCGGCCAACCTGGATATGCTGAATGCCTATCCTTGGCGTTACACCTGACTTAAGTGACTGAATAATAGCGTCACGTTCTTTCACTCTTATACGTGTTACAGACATTCACTATCCCTCTAATTCTTTGGCAATTTCCAGGTCAACCCAGATATCATCATCGGCATCGTCCAGTACTGGAGCATCAACCACCGCATAGGACCAGTCATTGATCACCTCAAGCGCACCGCCGAGCATCAAATTCAAATTTCCGCACAATTCTGTCGCCTCTTTTCGGGACCACTGTTCTTTCTCCAGCAAACTGCGATAAAGCTGGCTATGTGCGGAGTCAAGCCCCCCCGCCTCCGTTGATGAGGCTGGAGCTCTTTCTGGCTCTTCCGGTTCTTCTTCGGTGAAAATTGTGTTCAGCAATTTACGAACATCATCCGTGGCAGATTCGTGGCGGGCAAGTACATTAGCATCCAGTGTGAACCCTGCTGCTGGCTGATCAGTTGGTACAGACGAGACGAGATCATGTTCAGTTGCGGAATGCTGATGGATATTGCTCGAGACAGATGAGGGATCCAGCCCCAAACTTGAATAAATCTTCTCAAGCTGTTTGATTTCGGCAGGCGCTATTGTCCCATCCGAACAGGCAACACTAACGATAACCTTACCCACAGCAGCTTTTTCCGCGGCCCCCATCAACTCAATCCTACTTTTCATTCCTGTCATATTGGCTGGGGTATGAAGTTGCCACGTTAAATACGCATGTAGAGAGCGTTTTTCATCATCGGTGAAGCCAGGATTGTTGTTGATGGCATTCTCAAGCACTTTCTGTTCAGCTTGATCAAGAGAATCGTCAATCAAGGCGACCATCGCCCCTAATCTGAGCGTCATTACGGCTGAGATAAATTCAGGAGAAGGTGAGAAGCGTCCACCTTCGGCGGCGGGGAATAGAACAAGTGTCCCATCAACATCCGCCTTTACATGGTGATAATACGGGTCAGGTGCCAGACCGTAACCCATCTTCAGAGCAAAGGCCTGCATCAAATCGGCCTCTTTTTTATTGATCTTATTGGGGCAACTGGCATTCATATGTGCCCAAAAGTCAGCAACTGAGACTAGCCCCTCCTTGACGAGGATCGCCTCATCAGCCCAGCGTTTGAATGAGCTTAATATTTTTTCTGCGCTTTCATTAACGATCTCTGAAGGGAGCAGCATAATTGCAGCCGTATCATTGACTGACGTACCTTTCCTACCAAGGTAGCGACTATAAGCATCAAGTTCATCTGTACATATATCGGCAAGAGCCATAATTTTCTGGACAGGGCTCTTCAACGCACTTGGATCAGGCAGGTCGGGAACAGGAAGTCGAACACCTCGCAAACTAAGACTTGCTGGTGTGTAATCTAACCTTAGGCGTGTTTTATTCGCCTTAACGACCATCCCTTCACCATATTTGAGGGTGTAACGCCGTTTGAAAAGCGCAGCAAACTCTTTAGCACAGCGGCGAGCCGGGGTACGCAGCGAATACTCGGTGTGGTTTATTACCCAGTTCAACGCCAGTTCAGCTGATACAGGAACTCCTTCATGTACAGTTTTTGCCAGAGCCAGCTTAAATTGCATGCTGTTGCTGAAACCTGAATTGCTATCGAGCTCAGTGGCTAAGCCCATGTTCGGGCGCAGAATAGACATGGCTTCGAGTAATTGGGTCGAATATCCACGGAAGGAGCGGTTCTCAATGAATACCGATCTTAACCGAGCGACTTCATTGAACAGATTACGGAACTCAGCATCAGGGAATTTTGGGTCAGTGGAATCTACGAGCGCTTTTCTTTCCAGGCCGTAGAGGTAGATAAAAACATAGCCGATAGGACACGATGGATCAGACCTATCGCTGGCAAGCCAACAGACATACGCACCGCGTGCTTCTGGGGAAAGAGAGGAAAAACTGGGCCAGTATCCTAATGAACTGTCCTCGTAAAGATAAGAAGTAGGTTTTATCTTACATGTGTCATCAATTAATGATGCCTCACTTCCATCGTAATAATAGCCGCCTGATTCCTGACCGGAGGGCTTCATACGTTGCCCCACGTAAATGTGGCCACCGCTAATTGCTACACCAGCTACAGTTATCATCTCACCCGGAAGTACCCATCGAGCTAGTGCACCTGCTGACTTTGAGGTGTTGCGGTAATGATTGGTTGTCACCCGAAGTTCAACACCCCGGCCACCGCTCAATGTAAAAGTTGCAAGGTTATCGTCTTCACTATCATCGTTTCGCACAACCGCCTCTTTTTTCTTGATGTCAGCGAGCCATTCTTTTGGCGGTGCTTTCACGGGGTCTGAAGCATAAGACTTTGGAGATTGACGTTTTTTCTTTCTAAAAAACAACAAGTAAATGACAAAAATCGCCGCCAAAAACTTCAATAACTCCATGATATATAACCTTAAAATCATTCTTCACGCATATTTACAAGCAGTGATGAAGGCAGGGCAAGTGGATTAATCTCAAAATAATACTTCTAAATTGCGAGGGTTAAAAGCAAATCACAATTAAAATTAACCCAATGATTTAAATGATAAAAATCATTTAATAATGTGTTTAACCAGCAGTGAAATCTTAAGGTGTTAAAACCTGTTAGGCCATTCGTCTCTAAATGATGTTGTACTACTGCTACGTTAACATGCGAGCAAATGTACTGCGGATGCACATCTGACCACTGTATGATGATACTTACCTATTCGCTGAGAATGTCGGCAACTTTATGGCAGGGAAGCTTTTAGAGACTATACCGTCTCGAATTTCCGTTTATCGCTCTCAGCAGACCTTCAGCATCCTAAGCTTGTCTGCTGTGGGCCAGGAGCGGTCATTTATACGTAGTAGCTCAATGACTGCTTCGTACATAAAGCTGTCATTGGACTTTCTGACCTTACAAAGTAATCTGGCTTGCAAGGAAGCCGACCTTGCGGGACCGGTATAACGCACTGTTATATGCTATAGGAGGACTAGTGGAAACGACAGACATTGTTCGAAAACTTTTTGACGGTGTTGTTCCTGAGAGAGCATCAGAGATTGAATCTATCGCTAACGATTATGATGCCCAGTTCCGACTGATTGCTGACCGCGAAGGATTTAACTTAGATGCTGGAGGGTTCTCCGCAATCCAGTACACCAGCAGATCAATGCGTCAAATGTGGCTTTTCGGTTATGCGGGAAGGCAGGCGTTACATTGTTATTCTTCGTTGATCGTATTGTTCAAATCATTCGGTACCACTCTCGACATAAACGAAATCAACAAGATTCCAGATCAGGCAGCAGAAGATGAAGCCTTCAAGTCGATACTTGATGCAGTGAAAGACCTGAGCACTGCATTTCATGAAGACGACTTTGAATGGCCAGTGGCTATTCCTGATCCTGAGAAGGGTAGGCCGTCAGATTCAGAGCGCGCTGCAGTATATGATCTCACGTGCATGGCTACGGCATATGTATTTTTACATGAACTGAAGCACGTAATTTTCTCAGCTGAAGGAAATGCACCGGAAGACGCGAAGGACGAAGAATATCTGTGTGATCAGTTCGCTAAAGATATGATGATATCCAAGATCGATCAGTACGCCGCAAGCAGTGGGTATCCCCCGGAAAAGGTTAGGATGAAGCGTATGATGGGGATCACTCTAGCATCCGCCTTTATCCTTTTCGCAACAGGAAGAAACCGCCTCGCGGGTTCAGAGACTCATCATCCCATTTACGGGCGTTGGTCGGCGACTGTGCAAGATGTCAATTTACCGGAAGATGACTGGTTCTGGCTGTATTTTTCCTCATTCGCCCTTGCGTTGCTGAAATATCATTCAATAACCATTCAGCCGAAGATCGTAAAGGATTATAAATCGCTATGCTTTGACCTAATCGCAGATCTTGAAAATGGCATATAACAAGGTAATCAAATTCGGTCGCCGGACGCTCATTCCTCGCGCCGTTTATTGCGGGAGTTACTGAGCGGCAGCTTCTGGCACAAAAATGAAATAGAATCTTCTATCATTGAATGACCGCTCTTTGTCTGAAGCAGACCTTATTGACCTTGATTTCTGTCCGCTCTGTGCTGTGAGTTCAACGGGTCAAAGCTCATTCTTATAATGTAAATAATACCGGTCGGGACATTTCAGGCTATGGGTAAAAGAAAACCCCGGCAGCCAGGAGGTTGTCGGGGTTGGTTTGTGGGAGAAAATGCGGGTATCAGTCGTTACCACACTCTCCGGGAGTGGGCAGGACCTTCGCTGCATTCGTCGAGTCAGCACTGAAAGAGCCCGCTTTGCGGTCATTGACGTAGACCTCAAACTGTCGGGCTTTGCGGATATCGCTGATGAAGTCATACCAGGCGTTATCCCCATTTCGCCAGCCTAGTCTGGACGGAATAACGTACTGCTGGTGATTCATTACCACGGTGATCGTGGTGCCGTCATCGTGCGAACTGACCATCCTGTTATCCGTCTGGGTCAGAAAAACAGAATGCTGGTAGAAACCGTTCTGGTCCGGATTTCCCGTGCAATTGATGGTAAACATTTTCCCACTGGCATCCGTCACGTTGTATTCCGTATTGCCCTGTCCATAGCCCTGCTGCCAGAGTCCAGGAACCGCAGAGGCTGTAAAACTGGTAAACAGTGAACATGCCAGTACAAACCGGCTTAGTGAACCTATTGTCATTTCTGTCTCCTTTATCGTTGTTTTTTATTCGTAGTTCTCAGGGTTTGAGGGTATCAGCAGCCGACCCATCAGTTTTCCGTCATGGGAGTACTCAAAGTATTTTTCCTTCGTATACCGGTCCGTAACCTCGTGGTATTCCAGTTTGATATTGTCGGCAATACAAAGCGCATTCATCAGCGGCTGGACGGTTTTTTCCTGCATATCCACGAGGTAGTAGTAACTACCGCCCTCGCAGCCATCGGGCGACTGGCGGGTACGTAAGACCTGCAGGGTGAGACCGGATGAGAAGCCAACCTGTGACCATTCTTCGCTGACATCATCCTGACGACTGACCACATCGCTGAAGCGCGGCGGGGTGAGATCCTTGAACTTGCTGATGGCCTTCAGTTCATCACTTCTGTCATCGCAGGCGCTCAGAAACAGAGTGGTGGCAACCAGTGCCAGCAGAGGTAGTGTTTTACGTTTCATTATTTTTTTCCTGAAATCAGACGAACCACTTTGGCAAAGACATAAATCCCCACAAAAATACCCACCGGCACACCGGCACACCGGCACACCGGCACACCGGCACACCGGCACACCGGCGAACGGCGTCAGTGCAACACTGGCAGCACCGGCTGCACCTCCGCCCGTCAACAGTGCAGCAACGGTGGCAAGTGTCAGGGCCGTGAGGCTGTCGGACACCCCGGTTTTGTTCAGAATGATGACGATGGCAACAATGGCGATAATGGCAATTACGGGCATAGGGCTCCTCCCTGTTGCCGGGTTGATAACAACGCTTACGCTATTCTGGTGGGCTGTCGGCCGGAACAAACGTAAGCAGTGACTGCTGGATAAAGCGAAAATGGGGTAAGGTCTGAATAAAGACCGGGTCTTCAACAAGACGACACAGACTGTCGTTACGCCGGAAACTCTCCTGCAGGAGCTGAACCAGATGGATCTCATCCAGGGTGAATACGGCGATATGTCCGTCGTGTTCCGCCACCAGACACCAGGCCTGCTGGTGGATGAGTAACCGGCAGGGAGCCAGCCGCTCACAGCGCTGCCCCTCGGCAATCAGCGTCACCCGCCTGCGCCCGGTAATGGCCTGAATCAGTCTCCAGAAAGACAATGCTCCTGAAGGCGAAGGAACCGGATTGGCTGGTGCTATCACACAGGGAGACTCATCGCACATCAGCAGAGCGTTCACCAGACGGCGGTCAAGGCCGGGAAAAAGTCCGGCCAGCCCGCTGCGGTGGGCAAAGATAAGCACGTCGGGCACCATCTGCATCTCGCTGCCAGCAGTGCGTAAGCGGCAGTATCCGGACTGATACTCCAGGTCCAGATACATCAGTCGCTCACGAAAATCACGCCGCAGCGTGCGCACTGACACGCCAAACTCAGCGGCCAGTTTGCGCACACTCAACGTTTCACCCGCCACCAGACGGCTGATTATCAGTGACAGCCTGACAGCCAGCCGGTCATGGCGGCGTTCTGCCTGTGTCATGAGAGGTTCTCCAGGAAAGTTAACTGACTGAAAATGATGTGATTACTTTAAACAGGGGGGCGGACAGGGTATGGACAACGCAGAAACTATTTTTTATTTCTGCAAAAGCCAGATGTATGAAGTGGTTTACTGAATTTGGCCACCTGAACAGAGGTGATATGCTCACCTCAGAACATTACAGGTGCCTCAATGAAAAAAAGAAATTTCAGCGCAGAGTTTAAACGCGAATCCGCTCAGTTGGTCCTTGATCAGAACTACACCGTTGCAGCTGCGGCCAGTGCTATGGATGTGGGTCCTTCTACCATGACGCGATGGGTAAAGCAGTTGCGGGATGAACGACAGGGCAAAATACCTAAAGCCTTTCCTATAACCCCGGAGCAGATTGAAATACGTGAGCTGAAGAAAAAAATACAACGCATTGAAATGGAAAACGACATATTAAAAAAGGCTACCGCGCTCTTGATGTCAGACTCCCTGAACAATTCTCGCTAATCGGGAAACTCAGAGCGCAGTATCCTGTGGTCACACTTTGCCACGTGTTCGGGGTTCATCGCAGCAGCTATAAATACTGGGGAAAAAGCCTCGAAAAGCCAGATGGCAGGCGAGCTGTGTTACGCAGTCAGGTTCTGGAGCTGCATAACATCAGTCATGGTTCTGCTGGCGCAAGAAGTATCGCGATTATGGCAACCCTGAGAGGCTTCAAAATGGGACGCTGGCTTGCCGGAAAGCTCATGAAAGAACTGGGTCTGGTGAGTTATCAGCAGCCTACCCACCGATATAAACGTGGTGGTCATGAACACATAGTTATCCCGAATCGCCTTGAGCGACAGTTCGCAGTGACTGCACTGGCTCATCGTGACTGGACACGCTTTGTTGAGATAGAGATTGGCTTGTATAGCAATCGATTTGAAGTTATTAGCCCAGGGGCGCTGAATAATTCGATGTCGGTTGAAAAGATGGTTGCAGGTCAGCGTTCACCACGTAATACGATTATCATGGAAGTCTTACGTGATTATGGTTACGTTGATTTCAGGGGGATGGGAGTCAGGACAAAGATTATTCCACTAACACAGGCCATGAGTGGCCAACTCCCTGAGTTTACTGCAACAGATGATTATTTGAAAACAATACTTTATCGCTCACCATCGTCTTGATATATAAGGTCTGGCCTTTCCATCCATAAGAAAGGCCATTGCTGAAAAAAATAAATTACCCGCGACTGCATCCGAAATTTCTGTCACCATCACCGTATAGCTTAGTATCTAATTTGGCTAAGTAATCCAGTCGGTTAAGAAGCTTTTTGTATTCATCCTCAAAGTTAAAGTCATTCACATCTAATATATAGCGGCAATTTTTAGGGAAATGGACTAGTCCTGCGTAATCATCCAACTCCAGATCCAATGCGCTATACCATGCCCGTATAATCATCATCCGTAAGTTGCTTTCAGTCTCATAATCGCCTAAATGGTAATAAGCATCCTTATTAAAAAAAAGACCGAGATGAAAGTGGCATTTTCCCTCTTCAGAAAATTCCCTTACCCATATATGTCTCGTTCGATTACGATATATTCTTTTCCCTTCAGTTGCTCTCATTTTTTCATTTGCATCTAATATAGCATTTAGAGAATTGCGAAATCGAGATATCACTCCAGGCTCTAGGTTTGGGAAACAACATACAGTATCACCTCTGTCAAGGATAGGTGGGTAATGCACATCAACACGCAATGCCATTGTTCTTGAGAATTCACCGATAGCATTTTGGACTACATCTTCAATATTTTTTCTATAGGCGATTACATGCTCACCATGGGAACCATTGTATAATTTCATGATTTATTTCTCGTATGATTTTAGGAGTTGTTTATACTAATAGATCACGTATGTGTTACTCGTTGTAGAAATGTTTTTTTTAAGTTGCATCTAACTGTATAGATAAGTCTGAGTGATATCACTGTTATGATTCTGTATATGTTAGTATATATTACCTATCCAACATAAAAACACTTTCAAATTAACTTTAAGCCAAGTGTTACATCATTTCATAATGAAAAAACAACTCTGCAATTATTTGCCTATTGTACTGGTTGTATATAGAGAGTTTTACCGAAGTGTGTTACTACTATTCTTTGGTTAATAAGTAAGATATTAAGCAGTTCATCCATTTTAATTTTATTTCTGAATCGATAAGGTCCGTATTGAAGAATCTTCGTTTTACTTATATGCGGTGGGAAAGTACTAGCACAATAATTTTTTATCCAGGAGTATAGTTCGTCACTATCATTATTAACAAGAGTAAATTCTGAAACTTTAGAGAACAATCTTTTGTACTCATCAACATACCAGGCACTTATCTGAATTGCAGCTTCCACAGCTTTAATTGATATATCTTCGTTACGACCTTCGAAATAATGGAGTAATGCAGCAATCCTTGCCATATTCTCTGCCATTTTTGAAGCATAATCCTTCATGTTGGATAAATAACCAATTTCGCTCATTTCCGATTCAGTTCTGTTATAAAATGAGATCCATAGTTGCTCTGCCTGCGGAGAGAGTCGTAGGATCATTCGCTCACCTTTGCCATTTCTTATAATACTATCATTAACTATCTCAAGCAGTCGGCTATGGAATACTGGTAAGTGTTCACTGGATATCACTGGACTTGTAATCTGCCGGAATCCTTGTCTTGAATCGGGCTGGCAAATCAAGCAACGGGCAAAAAAACCAATCCCTTTAGCCATATCACCTTTACGCTCAATATACTTATGAAATACTGTAGGTTGTATCATCATAGATAATGTCATTCTGGCGTCATGAATTAAACGTTCAGGAGAGTTTTTTCTATCAACGGAAAAATTTGAACCATCCCACATCTTGTTTATGAAAGGAAGTTCATTCAATGTATGCCCATTAAATATGGTCCCTGCTTCATCCGACATAATACCCACGGACTTCCATTCTCCACAAAGATAATCTTTAATTGCGGCTGGCGTTGCATCATTAAACATCAGCCTATATCTAACAGGTTCTTTAGGTTTGTTTTCAAATAGAAACCTCAATTGTTCATTCGTTATACTGCAATCTTTATTACGACGAGTATCAGATTTTAGTTTTGACTCCAGTGCTTTTGTTTTGATAATAAAAGCTGCTTTGTCATTCATCCATAATTGTAAATCTTGGCTATGTTTTTCAAACCAAATTTTTTCCTGTTGATACAGCGGTTTCATGAAAATCTTATCAACAGTACTTTTTCTTTCTCCTGATTCAGCAAGCGTCAGCAAAAAAAGTGAAACGGGGCTACATAGACCATTTAGCCTACAAACGTCAATTCTGTTTTGGCACACTAATGAAATTGCTCCAAGCGCCGATGCTGATATCAACGATAGAGGAGCTTGTGTTTGTCGCTCTACTTCATAAATTGCATTTCTGATTAGCGACGGAAAAACATGGACAGGAAATGGATGGGTGCTCAATTTTAAATCCTCTAAATTTTTTTGGGGAATATCGCTAACTGCTATTTTTGCTACAAATAGCAAAAATAGCAGTGTATTATTAGTTTTGTACGCATTTAGGGTGTACTCATGGATCTGTATATTCAGATAAGTTTGCTACGCCGTGTTAACCATTCATCAATCTCTGCTTCAACCCATCCAACCGATTTAACTCCGAGCATTCGCTTTTTGGGAAAAGTTGAGTCGTAACGCGGTGATTTGGGGTTCAACCAGTCGTAGATTGTTGCCCTTGCCATACCAGTTTTTTGGATTACCGCAGGTAAGCGGAGTATCCTAACGGTTGATGGATTGTTCATGCTTGGTTGCCTCTCATTAGTTCATTTTGGTTGTAGAAAGATTAGCGGCAAGTACTAATGCAAAAAATCCGCGTACCAAAAAAACATTTTTTACAACACTTAACTAATTGATATTTGGTGTTTTTATGTTGACAGCGATTGAGTTTTGCGAAGAAATTAGTCAAAAAGCGGTTTGGCTTTCTGGGCAGATGGTTGAATGTGATTGGGACATATACGTTGATGTGCTCAGCGAAAGTTATCCCGTGATACGAAAGGAACTCAGCGAGATGCGAGATCAATTCTGGAATTCTGATAAGGTAGGAACTCGTGTGATTTTGTACAGTGATCCATCACGTAAGGAGTATAAATATTCTACTGTTGACGGAGTGGAGCAATTAAAAGAGGAATATACAGAATTATATGATCCAGCTCAGGAATGCTGGAAACAGTTAAAATTACGTATTTTCAGAGAAACATTTTGTCATCTTATTCAGGATCCTTTTTTAATTAATGATGTGTTTAAATCACATCTATTTTTTGCCTCAATGTCTTATCAATGGGGAAAGTCAGTTATGTCGGAGAATGAATGTGTTGCTATTAAAGCGTTCATTAAGTCAGCTGAATTATTTGACAGATGTATTGGTATGTCATGGTTTCATGTTTCTGTATGTACCCAAAAAAAATTATCACATGTTAGAGCTAAGGCCGGAAAAGAAGGTGGGAACAGTAAATCAGAAGTGTATCGAATAATTCAGGATAAGCTTGTTTATTTAATCAATAGCTCCGTACCTGAAGGTGGGTGGAAAAGTAAAGCAGCTGCGGTAAATGACCTCATTGACCCCTTATGGAAATTTGTCGAAGAGTCAAATTTTGAAATTAATAATCAAAGTAAAAAATACCGGATATCAACAATGAGCCCTGATGCGTTGGCAGATACCATTATAAAAAACTGGTCAAGAAATATTGAAAGTGTCAAATTGGCTTTAGATAATACGGTTACTAGAAAAAAGAAAACCAAAGGGTAAAATTCCGTACTACCTATAGGCGAGTTATCAGCACCCATAATGGGTGCTGATAAAGGATTCATCCTACAAGACGTATTCCCCTAACCCTACTATTCACAATGCTGCCGCTATCTGCTGCTTTAACAAAATCAGCCCACCACTGCATCATCGGTCGTCGTTGCTCAAGATAGTCACTTCGATTGTAAGCGCGACGAACCTCATTCTTATCCACATGAGCAAGTGCAGCCTCAATAACATCAGGCGGAAATCCTTCCTCATTGAGCGCCGTACTAGCGATAGAACGTAAACCATGTGATACGAGAACGCCTCCTAAGCCAGCACGCTTAAGGGCTGCATTAACTGTTTGGCTGTTCATTGGCTGGGTCGGATTAATGCGACTGGGAAAAATAAATTCTCGGCCACCACTAAGTGACTTCATCATTTCTAGTACAGAGAGAGCCTCATCGGATAGTGGAACCGTATGGTCTCGGTTCATCTTCATTCGGGCTGCAGGAATTTTCCATTCGTTAGCATCAAAATCGATTTCATCCCATCGAGCCTCAGCAGCTTCGGCAGGACGGGTGATGGTGAGAAGTTGCCACATGAATAGACATCTTGTGGACAAGCTGATACTTGCCGTACGCATAGTCTGCATTAGCTGTGGAAGTTGATCCGGGCGTATGCTTGGCATGTTTTTCTTTTGCGGTTTCTCAAACGCTTTTCCGATATTTACACTGGGAACTGCATCAATCAAGCCTGTGTTCTGCGCATAAATCATGACCTCGTTAATACGCTGACAAAGGCGTCGGACTGTCTCTAATGCACCTCTGGCCTGAACCGGCTGCACTGCTTTAACCAGAGTATGAGCCTTAATCTCAGTGACACTGATATCACCGATTGCTGGGAAAACATCTCTCTCAAGCGAGCGCCAGATATCCTCGGCATAGTCCTCTGTTACGCTGGTTTTCTTCACATTCCACCAACGCTCGGCAACTAACAGGAAAGTGTTGGTTTTAGCCTCTTGAGAATTTCTTACCTGTTCTTTCTGATGATCCTGAGGATCAATGTCTTTCGCCAACAAAACTCGAGATTCAGCTCTGAGTTTACGCGCATCAGAAAGGGAGACTGCAGGGTAGGCACCGAAGCTCTGTTTGGTTCGCTGTTTTGTCAGCGGTCGATAGTAACGGAACTGCCAGAGCTTACTACCACTAGACTTGATTAATAGAGTAAGCCCGTCCCCATCATACAGCTGGTAATCGGCATCTTTAGGTTTGGCGGCTTTGATTTCCGTATCGGTTAACGGCTTGGTTTTTCTTGCCATGGGGAATCTCCATGCGTTTAGGCCCAACGAAAACAATATAGCTTTTCGTTGGGCCTATCAATGGGCCTAAAAGGTTCGGATTTAATTAGTTCACTTCGGACTTCGCGGGACAAATAGAGGGCACAAAAAAGCCCGCAGGGCTTGCGCCGTGCGGGCTCTTAGGACTTCATCGGATGACTCTGGTAATCACCGATGGAGAATTTTGGTGGAGCTGGCGGGAGTTGAACCCGCGTCCGAAATTTCTACATCCTCGGTACTACATGCTTAGTTTGTCTTTACATTCGCACGCCAGCTGCGGACAAACACGCCACTAACGAACTAGCCTGATTAGTTTTAACGCTTCAACCCCAGGCAGGGTTTCCACGCGATCTCTTTTGGGTTTGACCTCTCTTTGATCCCCGTCTTAAGAGCGGAAGCTAGGGAGAGAGGGCTCTTAGCAGGTTATTAAGCTGCTAAAGCGTAGTTTTCGTCGTTTGCGACTATTTTTTTGCGGCTTTTAACGAGGCAAACCGCCCCTCGGCATGCACCTTGGGTTTCGCAAATCCCGTCGAATCCAGAATCAGCCCCAATAGTGTTGAACTCAGTATACCAGATTTTACTTCCTCGACACCAGCCTGAAACGCTAACTTATTGAATAGTACAATAAGTGCGCAGAATCAACGTCCTGCGTTTTTCATGATACGTGCTTTGTCGAGCTGCCACTCGCGTGCTTTCAGGTCAGTACGCTTGTCGTGCTGTTTCTTACCTTTCGCCACGCCGATTTTCACTTTGCACCAGGCGTTTTTCCAGTACAAAGAGAGCGCCACCACGGTGAAGCCTTCGCGGTTGATGCGTCCGTAGAGGGATTCCAGTTCGCGCTTGTTCAGCAGCAGCTTCCGGGTGCGGGTAGGATCGCAGACGTAATGTGAAGAGGCGACGGTCAGCGGCGTAAAGTTCGCGCCGAACAGGAAGGCCTCACCGTCTTTCAGGATCACGTAGCTGTCGCCGATGTTGGCTTTCCCGGCACGCAGCGATTTTACTTCCCAGCCCTGCAACGCAAGGCCGGCCTCGAATTCTTCTTCGATGAAATACTCGTGGCGAGCACGCTTGTTAAGCGCAATGGTCGCCGAACCAGGTTTATGTGCTTTTTTCTTCGTCATAAGTGTCGTAAAGCCGTCGGTAATCTGATTTTAAAAAGTCACCTCATTGCGTCCTGTGAGGTCTAACGCGCTATCTTAGCACGAGATAAGGCTTAGCGTTTTTTTAACAGGTGATAAATGTTATTATTTGTCTGTTGTGTGACCATGGAAAATGCTATGCCTCAGATTAGCCGTACCGCGCTTGTTCCCTACAGCGCGGAACAAATGTATCAGTTAGTGAACGACGTTCAGTCCTATCCGGAATTTATTCCGGGATGCACCGGTAGCCGGGTGCTGGAATCCGGCCCGACGCAGATGACTGCGGCCGTGGATGTCTCCAAAGCGGGGATCAGCAAAACGTTCACCACGCGCAATACCCTGACGAGCAATCAGAGTATTTTGATGCATCTGGTGGATGGTCCGTTTAAAAAACTGATGGGAGGGTGGAAGTTTACGCCACTGAGCGCTGACGCCTGCCGCATTGAGTTTCATCTGGATTTTGAATTTACCAATAAGCTGATCGAACTGGCGTTTGGCCGTATTTTTAAAGAGCTGGCCTCGAATATGGTTCAGGCGTTCACCACGCGCGCCAAAGAGGTTTACAGTGTCGCATAAGATTGCTGTTGAGGTGGTGTATGCGCTGCCGGAGAAGCAGTATTTGCAGCGCGTGACGCTTGAAGAGGGCGCCACCGTTGAGGCGGCTATCCGGGCCTCAGGCATCCTTGAACTTCGCCGTGATATTGACCTGGCGAAGAATAAAGTCGGCATTTATAGCCGTCCGGTTAAGCTCGGTGATGTGCTGAAAGAGGGCGACAGGGTTGAAATCTATCGTCCGCTGATTGCCGACCCGAAAGAGCTGCGCCGTCAGAGAGCAGAGAAATCCGGTAAGTAGCCAAATAAACGTACACAAAAAAGGTGCTCATTGAGCACCTTTTTGCGTTGCTGACGCCTGATTATTTGGTCAGGGCAGGCTTGTTGTCGATGTTGGTCAGCACGCCGGCACTGCTGAAGGTCAGCGTCAGGGTTTGCTGGGTCACATCTTCATGACCAGGCTGCTGGCGGAATACATAGAACCAGGTGTTTGTGCCGAACGGATCGGACATCATCGGAGTTCCCAGGGCATAAGCGACCTGCTGTTGTGTCATACCCACGCGGATTTTGGACACATCGTTAGGGGTAAGGTAGTTCCCCTGGTTGATGTCAGGACGGTAAACCACTTTCTCCAGAGTGGAACAGCCTGCGGTCAACATCAGAAGAACCGCTGCGGCAGCGGTCAGCGTTTTACAGCGCATAGTGATTTGATTCCTTTTCGGGCCCGAGCAGTACGCGGCTCATATGTAATATGCCGATGATAATAGACCTTGCCCCACTTTGAAACCGGTCTGGCGGCGTTTTTGTTGTTCTGTATGACCCTGAGATCCCGAAAAAGTTTATGCCGCCAGCAGTTCTTTCGCATTCGCAAGCGTATTGCGGGTGACTTCACTGCCGCCGAGCAGGCGTGCCAGCTCCTGCAAGCGTGAGCGTTTATCCAGCGGCTTCATGTGCGTTTCCGTCATTTCGCCATCGGTTTCCTTGCTGACGATAAAGTGGTGATGACCACATCCGGCGACCTGCGGCAGGTGAGTCACACACATGACCTGCGTCGATTCACCTAACTGACGCAGCAGTTTGCCGACAACGGCCGCGGTCGGGCCGCTGATACCCACATCCACTTCATCGAAAATCAACGCCGGGGTTTCCATTTTACGGGCGGTAATCACCTGAATGGCCAGGGCGATACGCGACAGTTCACCGCCGGAAGCCACTTTCGAAATCGCCTGCAAAGGCTGGCCCGGGTTGGTGGTGACGCGGAATTCTACGCGATCTGCGCCTTCCGCCGTCAGGTGATTCTCTTCAAAGCGAACATCTATGGTGAACACCCCATGCGGCATCGCCAGCGTATGCATGCTGTCGGTAATGTGCTGGCTAAGCTCCAGCGCATAGTGTTGCCGCACGTCATGCAGCCGTTTCGCCGTTTCCAGCGCCTGCTGATGATGCAGATTAACCGCCAGAGACAAGGTTTCAAGGGAATCGGCCTGATCGTCCAGCTGCTGCTGTTCCTCCAGCAGAGACTGATAGTAATTCGGCAGCTCTTCCGGGGTTACGTGATGCTTACGCGCCAGTGAAATCTGACGGGAGATGCGTTGCTCAAGTTCGAACAGACGGTTCGGGTCGAGATCCAGACGTTCACAGTAGTGGCGCAGTTCATCCCCGGCTTCTGAAATCTGAATCGCGGCCTCTTCCAGCATTTCCAGTACGCCAGAAAGCTTATTGTCCATGCCGGTCAGTTCGGTCACAAGCTGACGCACGTTATACAGCTGGCTCTGCAAATTCACGTCTTCGCCATCCGCCAGCATATTAAGGGCAGTCTGGCTGGTGGAAAGCAGCTGACCGCTGTTGGCCAGACGCTTGTACTCTTCGTCGATTTGCTCAAATTCACCCGCCTGCGGGTTAAATTCGTTCAGCTCTTTCAGCTGATATTCCAGCAGCTCGGCGCGCGCGGTACGCTCCTGGCTTTGCTGCTGATGCTGCGCAAGTTCGCGGCAGCTTTGATGCCACTGACGATAGTGCTCCGCCATGAGTTGAGTAAGCGCGTACTCACCTGCGTAGCCATCAAGCAGGGCTTTCTGTTGTTCGGGTTTGATTAACTGCTGGTGCGCATGCTGACCATGGATCTGGATGAGCAGCTGGCCCAGCTCGCGAAGCTGGGAAAGGGGAACCGCTGTACCATTGATAAAACCGCGGGAGCGGCCATCGCTGCTGATGACGCGGCGAAGTAAACACTCACGTCCGTCTTCGAGCTGGTTCGCTTCCAGCCAGCGCAGGGCGGCAGGTGTGTCTTTCAACGAGAAGCGGGCGCAGAGATCGGCACGGGCGGCGCCTGTGCGCACCATATCCCCCTCAGCACGACCGCCGAGGCACAAGCCGAGGGCATCAATGGCAATGGATTTACCTGCACCGGTTTCTCCGGTAATCGCCGTCATTCCGCTATGGAAGTCGATCTCAAGCTCACGAACAATGGCAAAGTTGCTGATGGTCAGTTGTGCCAGCATAATTGTTTTCCTGTATGAAAAACCATAACTGTGTTTGTATACAGTATAAACTGGTTTTATATACAGTAAAGTGCTGGATGCAAAATCAGAACAATTTTTTTGACCAGCCGAGCTTGGAGCTTAATGTTTTGAAATAGCTGTAATCTTTCGGGTGAATCAGGTTCAGATGGTAATCGCAGCGGCGAATGAGGACATCTTCACCTTCCTGAATGGGGAGCGCAATCTGACTGTCGCAGCTGATCTCCAGGTCGTTACGGCGATGGGAAAAACGCAGGCGGATGGTGCTGTCGCCGTTGATCACCAGCGGACGCGCCGAGAGCGTATGCGGGAACATCGGCACCAGGGTAATGGCATCCAGCGATGGCGTCAGGATTGGGCCTCCGGCTGAAAGCGAGTAGGCAGTTGACCCCGTCGGGGTTGAAATAATCAGCCCGTCAGAACGCTGCGAGAAAGCGAAGATTTCGTCGATATAGACTTCGAACTCGATCATGTGCGCCACTTTACCGGGATGGAGAACCACCTCGTTAATGGCGGTGCTGATGCGCTTCTGGCAGTCCTGCTGACACACCTGGGCTTCCAGTAAAAACCGTTTTTCACTGATATAGTGGCCTTCCAGCACGTCCGCCAGCTGCTGCTGCGCATTGTCCGGGTCGAGGTCGGTCAGGAAACCGAGATTGCCACGGTTAATACCAATAACCTTAATATCATAGCGAGCCAGCGTTCGCGCCGCGCCCAGCATATTGCCGTCGCCACCGACCACCACGGCGAGATCCGCCTGCTGGCCAATTTCCGCCAGCGTGCCGGTTCTGACGCTTTTAAGCTGCAACTCCTGGGCGATCTGCTGCTCGACCATCACTTCATAGCCTTTACCACACAGCCAGCGATACAACATTTCATGTGTCGTCAATGCGGTAGGGTGACGCGGATGGCCGACGATCCCAATACACCTGAAATGATTATTCATTTTCTGGAGGTCCTTGTGCCTGATGAATGATGACAATCTGCCTTGTTCCCTTGAATCCAGGAAACTGATCCCCATAATAAGCGAAGTTAGCGAGATGAATGCAGAAAAACGCGGAGAAATTCATGAGTAGTAAAGAACAGAAAACGCCTGAGGGGCAAGCCCCTGAAGAAATTATCACGGAACAGCACGATGAAGTTGAGGCAGTAGAGCCAGACACGTCTGCTGAGCAGGTGGACCCGCGCGATGAAAAAATTGCCAACCTGGAAGCTCAGTTGGTAGAAGCGCAGAATCGCGAACGCGATGGCGTACTGCGTATCAAAGCGGAAATGGAAAACCTGCGCCGTCGTACCGAGCTGGACGTTGAAAAGGCGCACAAATTTGCGCTGGAGAAATTCGTCAACGAACTGCTTCCGGTGATCGACAGCCTGGATCGCGCGCTGGAAGTGGCGGATAAAGCTAACCCGGATAACGCGGCGATGATTGAAGGCATTGAGCTGACGCTGAAATCCATGCTGGATGTGGTGCGTAAGTTCGGTGTTGAAGTGATTGCCGATACGGATGTACCGCTGGATCCAAACGTTCACCAGGCCATTGCGATGGTGGAATCCGAAGACGTTGCCGCGGGTAACGTGCTGGGCGTGATGCAGAAAGGGTATACCCTGAACGGTCGTACTATTCGCGCTGCGATGGTGACCGTGGCGAAAGCGAAAGCGTAATTTGCCGACCCGTAGTGCCGGGTGGCGGCTTCGCCTCACCCGGCCTACAACATTACTCGGCGATACTTTCGCGTAAAGGTTTAACGGGCAGGACCTTCACCTGCTTAATCATGTTGTCCTGAACGTCCAGAATATCAATATCATACTGTTCAATGCGCACGCGCGTGCCTGCCGCCGGGATCTCTTCCAGCGCTTCCAGGATCATTCCGTTCATCGTCCGCGCTTCGTCTTCCGGCAAATGCCAGTTGAACGCTTTATTGATTTCACGAATGTTGGCGCTGCCGTCGATAAGCACTGACCCGTCGTTTTGCGGGGTGACTTCTTCGGCAAGGGAAGGCGACATTGACGTGGTAAAGTCCCCGACAATCTCTTCCAGAATATCTTCGACCGTCACCAGCCCCTGTATGTCGCCGTATTCATCCACCACCAGGCCGACTTTCTTCTTGTTTCGCTGGAACTTCACCAGCTGCGTGCTGAGTGGGGTGCCTTCCGGCACGTAGTAAATTTCGTCGGCGGCGCGCAGCATTACCTCTTTGGTGAACTCGTTTTTCTCAGTCATCAGACGATAGGCCTCGCGCACGCGCAGCATGCTGATGGCATCGTCGAGGGAATCGCGATAGAGGACGATACGCCCGTGCGGGGAGTGTGTCAGCTGGCGGACAATGGCCTTCCAGTCGTCGTTGATATCAATCCCGACGATTTCATTGCGCGGCACCATGATGTCGTCAACGCTGACCTTTTCCAGATCCAGCACCGACAGGAGCATGTCCTGATTGCGGCGGGAGATCTGCGAGCGGGATTCATTCACGATGGTACGCAGTTCGTCTTTGCTGAGCGCGCTACTAATGGTGACGTCTGCCTTTATACCCACCATGCGCATCAGCACCCGTGTCACCATATTCAGCAGCCAGACCAGCGGCATCATCAGAATAAGCAGCGGTGCTAACAGGAAGCTGCTCGGGTAGGCGACTTTTTCCGGGTAAAGAGCGGCGATGGTTTTGGGCAGCACTTCCGCAAACACCAGCACCACAAACGTGAGCACACCTGTGGCAATCGCCACGCCTGCGTTGCCGTACAGACGCATCCCGACGATGGTGCCCAACGCAGAAGCGAGAATATTGACCAGGTTGTTACCGATAAGCACCAGGCTAATCAGCCGGTCCGGCTTACGCAGAAGCTTTTCGACACGACGCGCGGCACGGTTACCCTGCTTGGCGCGATGACGTAACCGGTAGCGGTTCAGCGTCATCATGCCGGTTTCAGAGCCAGAGAAATAAGCGGAGATGACCACCATGATGACCAGAATGACGATCAGCGTGGTGGTAGAGATGTGTTCCAGGGGGAACTCCTTTTGTTACTTAGCCAGCAAATTGCTGTATGAAGCGGCTACCAAAATAGGCAAGCGTGAGAATGCCCGCACCCGCTACGTTGAACCAGACCACGCGACGACCGCGCCAGCCTTCATGATAATGGCCCCATAACAGGACAATATAGACAAACCACGCGATGATGGAGAGGACCGCTTTATCGATATTCTCCACGCTGAACAGGTTCTTCATATAAAACAAGCCCGTGCACAGCGTCAGCGTCAGCAGAACCACACCGACCTGGGTGATGTGGAACATCTTACGCTCAATCACCATCAGCGGCGGCATTTCGTGGTTAAACGCCAGCTTTTTATTTTTCAGCTGGTAGTCAATCCAGGCGAGTTGCATGGCGTAAAGGGCGGCGATGATCAGCGTCGCGTAGGAGAACAGCGACAGGCCAATATGCACCAGCATCCCCGGCGTGGCTTCCAGGTGAGTAATAAACTCATTGGGCATGAACGTGGCTAACGCCAGGTTGATCAGCGCAAAGGCGTAGACTATCGGCAGCAGCAGCCAGCCACGGTTTTTAGACGCGACAATGGTCATGACCGTACAGATCATCAGGCTGACCAGCGAGCCGACGTTCAGTACGCTCAGATTTTGCACGCTGCCGTCGCCGGGAATGATGCGTGATTCCAGCGCAAACGCGTGGCTAATCAGTGCGATCACTGCCGAAAGAATAGCCATGCGCCGCCAGCCGCTGTTTTTTTGCAGCAGGCCAGGAATGATCAGCGCGAGGCTGACAGAGTAGGCAACAAGGGCGATCAGTGCGAAAACAGGCATATAGGCGTCGACAGTTGTCTTAATAAGAAAGAGAAGCAGTATAACGTTACGTGACGCCTGCTCCAACCGTTGCATAACAACAAAGGCGCCTTCATGTTATACTCCGGCAAAATTCTGTGTATGTGTCGCCCAGGCGACCTAACGTTTCTACCCCAGGCGAGAGACAATGTTTGATAATTTAACCGATCGTTTGTCGCGCACGCTGCGCAACATCAGCGGCCGTGGACGCCTCACCGAAGAGAACATCAAGGAAACGCTGCGCGAAGTGCGCATGGCGCTGCTGGAAGCAGACGTCGCGTTGCCGGTCGTACGTGATTTTATCAACCGCGTGAAAGAGAAAGCGGTTGGCCATGAAGTGAACAAGAGCCTGACTCCGGGTCAGGAGTTCGTCAAAATCGTCCGTAACGAACTGGTTTCGGCGATGGGTGAAGAGAACCAGGTGCTTAACCTGGCGGCTCAGCCGCCGGCCGTCGTACTGATGGCGGGTCTGCAAGGTGCGGGTAAAACCACCAGCGTTGGTAAGCTGGGGAAATTCCTGCGCGAAAAGCACAAGAAAAAGGTGCTGGTGGTGTCGGCGGACGTGTATCGCCCAGCGGCGATCAAACAGCTGGAAACGCTGGCCGAGCAGGTTGGCGTAGACTTCTTCCCGTCCGACGTGGCGCAGAAGCCTGTCGATATCGTTAACGCGGCGCTGAAAGAGGCGAAGCTGAAATTCTACGACGTGCTGCTGGTGGATACCGCCGGTCGTCTGCACGTTGACGAAGCGATGATGGACGAAATCAAGCAGGTGCATGCCTCTATCAATCCGGTAGAGACCCTGTTTGTTGTTGACGCCATGACCGGTCAGGATGCGGCGAACACCGCAAAAGCGTTTAACGAAGCCCTGCCGTTAACCGGCGTGGTGCTGACCAAAGTCGACGGCGATGCCCGCGGCGGTGCGGCGCTCTCTATTCGTCATATCACCGGTAAGCCAATCAAGTTCCTCGGCGTGGGCGAGAAAACCGAAGCGCTGGAGCCGTTCCATCCGGATCGTATTGCCTCCCGTATCCTCGGCATGGGCGACGTGCTGTCGCTGATCGAAGATATTGAAAGCAAGGTTGACCGCGCGCAGGCGGAAAAACTCGCCAGCAAGCTGAAAAAGGGCGACGGTTTCGATCTGACCGACTTCCTTGAGCAGCTGCGTCAGATGAAAAACATGGGCGGCATGGCAAGCCTGATGGGCAAACTGCCAGGCATGGGCCAGATCCCGGACAACGTCAAATCCCAGATGGATGACAAAGTGCTGGTTCGTATGGAGGCCATCATCAACTCGATGACGCTGAAAGAGCGCGCGAAGCCAGAAATCATCAAAGGTTCCCGTAAACGCCGTATCGCAGCCGGTTGCGGCATGCAGGTGCAGGACGTTAACCGCCTTCTGAAACAGTTCGACGACATGCAGCGCATGATGAAGAAAATGAAGAAAGGCGGCATGGCGAAGATGATGCGCGGCATGAAAGGCATGATGCCTCCCGGTTTTCCTGGGCGTTAATCGCTTTTGAGATTGCTTTTTGCCCGAAAATGAGTAAAATTTTCGGGCTTTTAATATGACACCCGGGCTCCGTTCCTCGATGGGGCCCGGTTGTTTTATTCACACAAGAGGATGTTATGGTAACTATTCGTTTAGCTCGTCACGGCGCTAAAAAGCGTCCGTTCTACCAGGTTGTTGTGACTGACAGCCGTAATGCACGCAACGGTCGCTTCATCGAGCGCGTTGGTTTCTTCAACCCACTGGCCGCTGGCGCAGAAGAAGAAACCCGTCTGGATCTGGATCGTATCGCTCACTGGGTTGGCCAGGGCGCTACTGTTTCCGATCGCGTTGCTACGCTGATCAAAGCAGCAAACAAAGCAGCTTAATCTGTCACGGTGGTCATGATGAGCAATAAAGCACCTGTTGAACCGATCGTATTGGGAAAAATGGGTTCTTGCTACGGTATCCGTGGTTGGCTCAGAGTGTTTTCCTCCACTGAAGACGCTGATAGCATTTTTAATTACCAGCCCTGGTTTATCCAGAAAGCCGGTAAGTGGGAAGAGGTCGAGCTGGAAAGCTGGCGTCACCACAATCAGGACATCATCATCAAGCTGAAAGGCATTGACGATCGTGATGCCGCGAATGCGCTGACTAATTGTGAAATTGTCGTGGATTCGTCGCAGTTGCCACAGCTGGAAGAGGGTGACTACTACTGGAAAGACCTTATGGGTTGCCAGGTAGTGACCACTGAAGGCTACAGCCTCGGAAAAGTCATCGACATGATGGAAACCGGGTCAAATGACGTTCTCGTCATTAAGGCAAACCTGAAAGATGCATTTGGCATCAAGGAGCGGTTGGTTCCGTTCCTCGATGGACAGGTTATCAAGAAAGTCGATCTCACTACTCAAACCATTGAAGTAGATTGGGATCCTGGTTTTTAAATTCTCCGGATAAACGGTAAAAGACGGCGCTATGTGGATTGGCATAATTAGCCTGTTTCCTGAAATGTTCCGCGCGATTACCGATTACGGGGTAACTGGCCGGGCAGTAAAGAATGGCCTGCTGAGCATCCAGAGCTGGAGTCCTCGTGACTTCACGCACGACCGGCACCGTACCGTGGACGATCGTCCTTACGGCGGCGGGCCGGGGATGTTGATGATGGTGCAACCCTTACGGGACGCCATTCACACAGCAAAAGCCGCGGCAGGTGAAGGCGCGAAGGTGATTTATCTGTCACCTCAGGGACGCAAGCTTGATCAAGCGGGCGTGAGCGAACTGGCGACGAATCAAAAGCTGATTCTGGTCTGTGGTCGCTACGAAGGGATAGATGAGCGCGTAATTCAAACCGAGATTGACGAAGAATGGTCTATCGGCGATTACGTTCTCAGCGGTGGTGAGTTACCGGCAATGACGCTGATTGACTCCGTCGCCCGGTTTATTCCGGGGGTTCTGGGCCATGAAGCTTCGGCAACGGAAGATTCCTTTGCCGATGGATTGCTGGATTGTCCACACTATACTCGTCCTGAAGTGTTAGAAGGGATGGAGGTCCCGGCAGTGTTACTGTCTGGAAACCATGCCGAGATACGTCGCTGGCGTTTGAAGCAGTCGCTGGGCCGAACCTGGCTTAGAAGACCTGAACTTCTGGAAAACCTGGCTCTGACTGAAGAGCAAGCAAAGTTGCTGGCCGAGTTCAAAACTGAACACGCGCACCAGCAGCATGAACATGATGGGAAAGCGTAATACGCTCCCGAATATCAGTTTACCCAGGATAAGAGATTAAATTATGAGCAACATCATTAAGCAACTTGAACAAGAGCAGATGAAGCAGGACGTACCTTCCTTCCGTCCAGGTGACACCGTGGAAGTGAAAGTATGGGTTGTTGAAGGTTCCAAAAAACGTCTGCAGGCATTCGAGGGCGTGGTTATCGCTATTCGTAACCGCGGTCTGCACTCTGCATTCACTGTTCGTAAAATTTCCAACGGCGAAGGCGTTGAGCGTGTCTTCCAGACTCACTCTCCGGTAGTTGACAGCATTGCTGTTAAACGTCGTGGTGCTGTACGTAAAGCTAAACTGTACTACCTGCGTGAGCGTACTGGTAAGTCTGCTCGTATTAAAGAGCGTCTGAACTAAGATTCGCTTAAGCGACATCCTGTTAGAAAGGGCTGGCCGAAAGGCTGGCCCTTTTTTTATCCCATCGCACCTCTCGCGTTAACCCTTCCGTCATAAATCATTTACAATGTTCGCCTCTTGGGTGGAGGGTAAGTGGATAACGTACTGCATCAGCATAACTGGAAACGCGCAGCGGCATTGACCGCGCTGTTTGCGATCCTGCTGATCGTCGTGGCGCCGCTGATCTCCGTCTCGCTGCAAAAAGATCCCATGAGCGCCATGCCGGGCATGCACCATGACATGAGCATGATGTCGATGGACGAGCATCATGGTGATATGCCGCATTCTATGCCAGTTGACCATGCGGAGGCGTGCGGCTACTGCGTGCTGTTAGCGCATGTTCCGGGCGTGATGCTGGCGCTTATCGTTCTGCTCAGCGTGGTGTTGCAGCGGCTGCGCGTGAAGCCGCCTCGTCAGGCGGTCAGCCACTGGCACTTTTTCCCCTGGCTTTACCCCGATACCCGCGCGCCGCCGCGTCGGTCTGCTTTCTCCCTTTAAAACAAAATCACTCACTTTTTGCCTTAAAAAGGAAAAGTATGACTACCTGCACTCCGCGCGCGGCATGGGGAAACCTGCTGCGTCGCCTCCATTTCTATATTGGGCTGTTTGTCGGTCCGTTTATCTTCTTCGCAGCGCTGACCGGAACGCTGTACGTCGCCACGCCGCAGCTTGAAAATGCGCTGTACCGTAACGCACTCCACACGGATGCCGTGGGTGAGGCGCAGCCTCTTGCTGAACAAATTGCCGTGGCGGAAAACGCCGTGGGTTCAGCGCTGCGTTTACATGCCGTTCGTCCGGGGCTGGAAGAGGGCGAGACGACCCGCGTGATGTTTGCCGACCCCGCGCTGGGTCCCTCCGAGCATCGGGCTATTTTTATTGATCCCGCCAGCCTTGAGGTTCGAGGGGATATGACCGTGTACGGCACCAGCGGGATTTTACCGCTGCGTCAGACTATCGATTATCTGCATACCTCGCTGATGCTGGGCAACCTCGGGCGCCTCTATAGCGAGTTAGCCGCCTCGTGGATGTGGGTTGCTGCCCTGGGCGGGATCGCGCTGTGGTTCTACACCCGACCGAAGCGCCGTATTAACAATCGTTTCCAGAATCGTCGTCGCCTGCATGTAATTCTGGGCTGGACATTACTGGCCGGAATGCTGCTGTTCTCAGCTACCGGATTAACCTGGTCACAATGGGCCGGTGGCAACGTCGATAAGCTGCGTGCAGAGATGAACTGGCTGACGCCGCAGGTAAACACCACTCTTTCCGGTGCGCCGGAAATGAGGGATGAACATGCCGAACATCGTGGTCATCACGGCGGAATGACGATGCCTGAAATGCCAGTCGAGCTGTCGCTTTTTGACAACGTATTGCAGGCTGCCCGCCGGTCAGTGATTGATGCGAAAAAGGTTGAGATCCGCCCGGCAAGCAGGGACGACCAGGCCTGGACAGTGACGGAAATCGATCGCCGCTGGCCGACGCAGGTTGATGCCGTTGCCGTGGATCCCCACTCACTGGAGGTGCTGGACAGTACTCGCTTCGGGGATTTCCCGCTGATGGCTAAACTCACCCGCTGGGGCGTGGATTTCCATATGGGGATCCTGTTTGGTCTGGCAAATCAGCTGCTGCTCATCGCGTTTGGCGTTGCGCTGTGTGTGTTGATTATCTGGGGATACCGGATGTGGTGGATGCGTCGCCCTGCAACGTCAGCCGCGAACCCGGTACAAACGCTCTGTCAAAGCTGGCTGGCATTGCCGCTGTGGGGAAGGGGAGTGACGTTCATGATAAGCATCCTGCTGGGGCTGGCGTTGCCGGTAATGGGCGTCAGTCTGGCGGTCTTTATTGTGATTGACTGGCTGCGCTGGCGAGCGGGTTCAGGTGTGTCGCTCGCCGGGACATCTGTTAAATAGCCTTAAGGCGTGCTGATGACTACCGCAACCCGGCGGTTTTCAGCGCGCCCCTGCGCAGTGCGGTTGCTGCTGACAGGGTATTTTTTGCCTAAGCCCCGCGTAGTGAGATTGCTGCGCGGGATGTTCGCGCCCTTCGCCCAGGCATCCGCCACAACATTGGCGCGTTTTAACGAAAGCGCTTCGTTGTAGCTCTCTTCGCCATAGTTATCCGTATGGCCGTCCATCCGGGCATGGTTCAGACCGGTTGCCGCCAGGCGTGAGGCCATAGTCTGGATCTGCGTTTCACTTTCCGGGCGCAGCCTGGCGTCATTTTTATCAAACAGGATCTTATCCGACAGCCCCAGAGACCAGTCGCCATTCAGTTCGTTAAAGCCGTAGGATTTCATGGCCGCAATTTGCTCTGGCGTGAATTTTCCTTCAGGCGATGACTGGCATCCGGACATTACCAGTGATGCCAGTAACAACGGCGCAAAATATCGCTTTAACATATCGTCTTCCTTTCAGGATATTGTTTTCGAACGCTGGTTTTTGACCAGATACATATTGCGATCGGCTTGTTCCAGTAAGGCCTCAACGGAGGCATTTTCCCACGCCAGAGCATAGCCAATGCTGAGTGACATTGATGCTGTGTGCCCGTTATGCAGATCAAACGGACGGATAAATTGCTGCGACAGCGCAGCGCAAATATATTCGACCTCACGCGCGGTGTGGACGCCGTAAAGGATCATGGCAAATTCGTCGCCGCCAAGACGGTAAGACTGATGACGCTTTTCGCCAAACTCGACCATCCTTTTGGCGGCTTCGATCAGTACGCAGTCGCCCGCGGCATGACCCCAGGTGTCATTGATAAACTTGAAGTTATCACCGTCCAGGAAGAGCAGGGCGGAATTGGTTTTTGCCGAAGCGTCATTCATCAATGCTGCAATGTTGTTGCGAAACGCGGCGCGGTTTGCAAGCCCCGTGAGCGGATCGTGCATGGCGGTACGCAACAGTTGAGCGTTTTTCGCCTGTAGCTTGAGCTGCCACTCTTCCATTTCATCCAGCAGGCTGTTGAAGTCTTCTCCAAACTGGTGGAACTCTTCAATGCGGCCTTCCGTTACCCGGCGAGAGAAGTTGCGGTTGGTGCGAACATCATGCACAACGTCAGTGATGTTTTGCATTTCAACAACCATGCCATGATGTAGCGAGCGGGTGATGGTCAATGCGACGGCAGAGGCAAAAAGAATGCAGCCGGTGAGAACCGCAAACGAGAGCCAGATAAAGTGGCTAATCAGGCTGTCTCGTGCGGTCAGACGAATTTCGCCAATCACATTGCCGTTATGTATGATGGGCTGTGCGACAGGAACAGGGAACAACCACCGGTTGACCAGCGCGCCCAGCGTGTCGGTATTATCCGCCGGGTTCCACGACCACCATGCAAACCGTTTATGATGTGCGTTAAGCACTTCCGCCACGGCAAACTGCCCCTGCTTGCCGAGGGTCGCCAGCGTTTCATTTGCCGCCACGGCATCGTTGAACACCAGAGAGGCTTCAAGGCTGTGGCTCATGGTGGCGCCGGTAAGTTCGAGGTTTTTTTGCGCATATTGCTTTAATGTCACCACGGAAGCGAAACACAGCAGCAACCATATAAACGTCATCGTTATAATGACGCTTATCATGCTGATTCGCCGCAACGTTCTTTTAAACGTCGGACGCGGTGTTGGTGCGACTTCCTTATTCATGCTTCTTATTCCGTGCGAGCATTAATACATCCGGATTGACTCTTACGCCACTGCGCGCCAGCGCATCCAGATTTACGGAAAACCTGACCTGGTTGTGCTCTATTATCAGACAAAATGCGCTGCCAATAACGCATTCAGGATTTTGTTCTGACATTAATAGCAACGCCTGGCCATGATACTGATTTATTATTTCCTGTTGTTTTGCCGGCGACTCACTCCCGAAATAGAGGGCATCACACCTTGCGGTGAGTGCTTCCCGATCGCTACGCACAATGACAGGACTATAGGGCAACGGGTTGTGTTCATCTTCACTGCTGAGTGCCTGTCTGTAATGGGAAGAGGCATAAATACAGAGCTTAGGCTGGCCGGACAGTGCGGGCCATCGGGTGTAGCTCACAATACCAGAAACAATCGAACGTACTGATTTATCCGTTTCCGTGAACGAGCCTGCCGTTGCAGGGGCCACTAAAATGAACAGCATTAGCGCCAGGGGGAGTCGGAGCAAAGCGATCAAGATTGCATTTCTCATCAGAATCCGCCAAACCGCCCCGGAAATAGATGTCCTTAAGAATTGTCGGCAGAATACCATTGTTTATCAAAGCCGTCATTATGTCAGAAATATCCCTGTTTTGACCTAAGCTAAATCTTACAGTGAACTATATTCATAGGAATTCAGGCAGGCTCAATTAAGCCTGCTGGAACGCATACTTTCATCCATTCCTTGTTGCCAGGATTCATGCAGTTTTACTGCATTTTCAGTTGTATCGCAGCTGGCAGGAAATGATTTACCCGCTAATCCCCACGCGTGAATAAAGCCCTCTTCGCATATTTTTTTCTGTCCATCAGCGTAGCCACGAAGATATTCCCCTCGATCAACCTGAGAGTCATTAAAACTATCGGCCAGCGCCTGGTTATCTTTAACCGGAACACCATTCATAGCGTCTTCTTTACCGGCCGTGAACCAGTCCGGGTTGGTCCAGTCAGGCTGAAAAGTGTAAGGATTGAGCTGGCAACCCGATAAAACCAGCGGCAACAACATAAAAGCAATTAAACGCATGGCTATTCTCCTTTTTGTGAGCATAGCCTGGCTTATAACGGCGTGTGTGTAATTTTAACTTTACGGTTTTAGACCATGATTTTTGCCATTAAAGGGTTGCTGTAAAGTAATATGTACGTATTTTGGATTGAAATCTTTACTTTATGTGATATCGTTGTGTCACCTCTTCGAGGAAAACCACTATCGCAAACGAGTTTGACAGGATCGCAATCATGCAAAAAGACGCGCTGAACAACGTACATATCACTGACGAACAGGTGTTAATCACCCCGGATCAACTGAAGGCGGAATTCCCGCTGAGCGTCGCGCAGGAAGCTCAGATTGAGCACTCTCGCCAGACCATTTCTGACATTATCGCTGGCCGCGATCCGCGCCTGCTGGTGGTATGTGGTCCTTGCTCTATTCACGATCCTGAAACCGCCATTGAGTACGCTCGTCGATTTAAAGCATTAGCGGAGGAGGTCAGCGATAGCCTCTATCTGGTGATGCGCGTCTATTTTGAGAAGCCACGTACGACCGTTGGCTGGAAAGGGTTGATCAACGATCCGCACATGGATGGCTCGTTTGATGTGGAAACCGGCCTGAAGATTGCGCGTCGCCTGCTGGTGGAGCTGGTCAGCATGGGGCTGCCGCTGGCAACCGAGGCGCTGGATCCGAACAGCCCGCAGTACCTCGGCGATCTGTTTAGCTGGTCTGCGATTGGGGCGCGCACCACCGAGTCACAAACCCACCGCGAGATGGCATCTGGCCTGTCTATGCCGGTTGGTTTTAAAAACGGTACCGACGGCAGCCTGGCGACGGCGATTAACGCCATGCGCGCCGCCGCCATGCCCCATCGTTTTGTCGGGATCAACCAGGCGGGCCAGGTATGCCTGCTGCAAACGCAGGGCAACCCGGACGGGCATGTGATCCTGCGCGGCGGTAAAGCGCCAAACTACAGCCCGGCGGATGTCGCGCAGTGTGAAAAAGAGATGGAACAGGCGGGACTGCGTCCGGCGCTGATGGTAGATTGCAGTCATGGTAATTCGAATAAAGATTACCGTCGCCAGCCTGCGGTTGCAGAATCTGTGATTGCTCAGATTAAAGATGGCAACCGTTCCATTATCGGCCTGATGATTGAAAGTAATATTCATGAAGGCAATCAGTCATCTGAACAGCCGCGTAGCGCGATGAAGCCCGGCGTCTCGGTCACCGATGCCTGCATTAGCTGGGAAACCACCGATGCGCTGTTGCGTGAGATCCACAAAGATTTGAAAGGCCAGCTGGCGACGCGTCTGGCATAAGAGGGTAGTTATGGTTGCTGAATTGACCGCATTACGCGATCAAATTGATGAAGTGGATAAGGCGTTGCTGGATCTACTGGCGCGCCGCATGGCACTGGTTGCTGAGGTCGGCGAGGTTAAAAGTAAATACGGCCTGCCGATTTACGTTCCGGAGCGCGAGGCCTCTATGCTCGCCTCCCGCCGTAAGGAGGCGCAGGCCCTGGGCGTTTCACCTGATTTGATTGAGGACGTCCTGCGTCGCGTGATGCGCGAGTCCTATTCCAGCGAAAACGACAAGGGCTTCAAAACCCTCTGTCCGTCGCTGCGTCCGGTGGTTATCGTCGGTGGTGGCGGGCAGATGGGGCGTCTGTTTGAGAAAATGCTGACGCTTTCTGGCTATCAGGTGCGTATTCTGGAGAAAGAGGACTGGTCGCACGCGCCGGAGCTGATGAAAGACGCCGGAATGGTTATCGTCAGCGTGCCAATCCATGTGACGGAGCAGATAATCGCGAAACTTCCTCCGCTGCCGGAAGATTGCATACTGGTGGACCTGGCCTCCGTTAAAAATGGTCCGCTACAGGCAATGCTGGCGGCGCACACCGGGCCCGTGCTTGGGTTACACCCGATGTTTGGCCCGGACAGCGGAAGCCTGGCGAAGCAGGTAGTGGTTTACTGTGACGGACGGCAGCCGGAAGCCTACCAGTGGTTCCTGGAACAGATCCAGGTCTGGGGAGCACGTTTGCACCGCATTAGCGCGGTAGAGCATGACCAGAACATGGCGTTTATTCAGGCGCTGCGCCACTTTGCAACCTTCGCCTACGGGCTGCACCTGGCGGAAGAGAACGTTCAGCTTGAACAATTGCTGGCGCTTTCCTCACCAATCTATCGTCTGGAGCTGGCGATGGTCGGGCGACTGTTTGCCCAGGATCCGCAGCTTTACGCCGACATCATCATGTCATCTGAAAATAACCTGGCGCTGATCAAGCGCTATTATCAGCGTTTTGGCGAAGCGATCACCTTGCTGGAACACGGCGATAAACAAGCCTTTATCGACAGTTTCCGTAAAGTGGAGCACTGGTTCGGTGATTACGCCACGCGATTCCAGAGTGAAAGCCGCACGCTGTTGCGCCAGGCAAATGACAGTCGCCAGTAATGCGATGATGTATATACTGAAAGCCAGCATCGCTGGCTTTTTTCATTTTGGGGAACTGTCATGGCTGAACCGCAGCTGCTGTTGAACTATACCGGGCATCTGCCCGAATGCCCGACGTGGAGTGCAGAAGAGAAGGCGCTCTACTGGGCGGATATCCTGGAAGGGGAGATCCATCGGTACCATCTGCCCACCGCAGAGCACTCGGTGCTCTCATTCCATGAAGAAGTTGGGTGTTTTGCCCTGCGTGAACGCGGCGGATTTATCGTCGCGATGCGAAACGCCATCTGGCTGACCGATAAGCACGGCCTGCTACAACGTAAAGTTTGCGATAACCCATCCAACCCGCAGCTTGCACGCTTTAACGATGGCGGTACCGATCATCTGGGACGGTTTTATGCGGGCACGTTCTGGGGGCCGGGAGATTATAACGGCGCCATGCTGATGCGTATCGACAACGACCTGACGCCGAAAGTGATTCAGTGCGATATTCACGGGCATAACGGTTTAGCGTTTAGTCCTGACAAACGGTGGATGTTTACTTCTGATACGCCGAACGGCGTGATCTACCGTACGCCGCTTGATGAGCAGGGAGAACCCGGTAAGCGCGAAGAGTTTCGCCGGTTTAGCGAGGGAGAAGGTATACCCGACGGTGCGGCAATGGATGAGGAAGGCTGCTACTGGAGCGCACTGTTTGACGGCTGGCGTATCGCACGGTTTTCACCGCAAGGCGAACAGCTGGAAGAGTATCGGCTGCCGGTACGCTGCCCGACAATGGTCTGCTTTGGCGGCGACGATATGAAAACGCTGTTTATCACCACCACGCGGGAAAATATGGAGGCGGAGGAGCTGGCGAAATACCCGCTTTCCGGTGCCATCTTCACCCTGCCTGTAAATGTGGCAGGGATGAAGAAAAGCCGCTTTATCGAACGTTAAGCCGGATCGACCGGGACCACGGTTTCGCTCGGATAGCAGCCCAGCACTTTCATGGAGCGGGTGATCTCGCCCAGTTCGCGCAGGGCTTTCTGCATGGATGCAGACTCCAGGTTGGCCTGAACGTCGAGATAGAACATCTCTTCCCACGGGTTGCCATGGATTGGACGGGATTCCAGCTTCGTCATGATTAGGTTGTGATTACGCAGCACCAGCAGCGCTTCAACCAGCGCACCCGCCTGCTGGCCGGTCGCCATCAGCAGGGTGGTTTTCGCCGGGACCTGGTCCGACACGTTGATGGCCTTGCGGGCCAGAACCACGAAACGGGTGATGTTCTGCGTCTGGTTGGCCAGATTGCGTTCCAGCACCTGTAAGCCATACAGCGCGCCGCCCGCTTCGCTACCGAGAGCCGCGACGGCAGGAGAGTTTGCCTGCGCCACTTTTTCCATCGCCGCTGAGGTGCTTTCGGTGTACTCAATTTTCCAGTGCGGATAACGGTTCAGGAACTGGCTGCACTGCTGGAACGGCTGCGGGTGGCTGTACACCGTTTCGATCTGACTCAGATCGGTTGAGCCAGAGACCAGCACGCAGTGATCGATAGGGATAGTCAACTCGCCGACTAACGACAGGCTGGTGTGCTGGAGCAGATCGTAAACATCGTTGATGGCGCCGGAACTGGTGTTCTCAATTGGCACCACGGCGTAATCGGCCTGGCCGGTTTCGACCTGGTTGAAAATGTCTGCAAATTTCGCGCAACCGCTCTCAATAAACTCTTCGAAATGGCGGGCTGCGTACTGGCGGGCCGCCAGATGAGAATAGGAGCCTTTCGGACCGAGGAAAGCGATACGAGCAGAGTGCGGGTTGGTTTTGTTCAGATGCTGCTGGAGCAGGGCTTGTTGCGTCAGAACGGAATCTTCGATGATAAGCTGGAACAGGCGGGTGATGTAGTGGGCATCCAGATGATGCGCTTTGCCGAGTTGAATCAACCGTTCCAGTAAATCACGTTCGCGATCGATATCGCGCACCGGCCGATGGGACTCGAGCTTGGCTTTGCCCACTTCAACGGCGAGCGAGCGGCGTTCTGCCAGCAGGGCCAGTAATTTTTCGTCGAGCGCACTGATTTTTACGCGTAAATCCAGGAGCGGGTTTTCCGGTGTCATAGTGTTGTCTGTCTCATTTTATCGTTATCAATAAAAAAGGCCTCCCGGTGTGGGAGGCCTTGTTGTTCGTCTTCGCATTCTTTATCACACGACGAAACGCCTCCCGGTCAGGGGAAGGTAAAAAAGAATGCGAAGAAAAACGGCGTCTGTTTCATAAGGTCATCCTGAAATTGATAGGGTTAAAGTACCTGTACTGTTTTGATCCTGTCAATAAAAAACGCGCCCGAAGGCGCGTTGTCGGTACACTCAATTTTAGAGGATTACTCTTCTTCAACTTCTTCCGCGAAGCTGGCGTCTTTCACCGAGGTTGCGGCGCGACGTGCTTCACCTTTGTGTTGCACTTTATTGAGCTGCCGTTCCAGCTTGTTGATCAAATCGTTAATTGCGGTGTACATATCCTCGTGTTTTGCGCTGGCGACCAGATGGCCGTTTGGAGTATTGATAGTTGCATCAGCGATGAAACCCTGCGGCTCCTTGGACAGGATGATATGTGGATTAATCAAATGTGTTTGCCATTTATCCAGTTTGGCGAGACGGTCTGCGACGTGCTGGCGGATTGCCGGAGTAATTTCCATTTGTTTACTGGTAATGTTCATTGTCATAAATTTTACCTCTTGTCTTTCCGTCTTGGTGATTCCAGCATACCCGACCTAATGTCAAAATGTGTGATTTAGATCACGTTATTTTGTCGGTTTTTGTCAGGGAATCTTTTTTGTGAGGCAGGGCAGGAAGAGGTGAGATTTACCTTGTCGAAGTCAACAAATGCGGTCATAGTTGAATGGATGTGTTGAAGCTAAACCGCTTCAGCGTAAGTCTGAAAGGATAAAAAAACGGCAGCCCGCGGGCTGCCGTTATGCGTTGTAGCGGTATCAGGTGTTGCTGCTGTTCGCGGCGATGATTTTCGCCACTTTGTCAGCCTGAGCCGTCATCTGCATCTGGCGATACGCATTTTCCATCAGCTTCAGGCCATCACGCGTGGCCTGGGTGTCCGGATAATCACGCAGCATGCCTTCTACACGGTTAACCACGGCAACCCATGCGCCACGGCGGGTGTAGTATTCCGCAACGGAGTACTCATATTTCGCCAGACGATCTTTCAGGAACACCAGACGCTTAGTGGCATCGGTAATGTACTGGCTGTTCGGATAGCTGCGCACCAGTTTGGAGAAGTCATTGAAAGCATCACGCGCATGTTGCGGGTCACGGTCGGAACGATCCACCCCGAAGAAGCCCTGCAATGCACTGTCATCCAGCGCCATGTTAGTCAGGCCGCGCATGTACATTACGTAATCGATGTTAGGATGGGTAGGGTTCAGACGCATGAAACGATCGATCGTTGCCTGAGCCAGCGGCAGATCGGCATTTTTGTAGTAGGCGTAGATAAGATCTAACTGTACCTGCTGCGAATACGGACCAAACGGATAGCGATTATCCAACGCTTCCAGTTGCGTTATCGCCTGTTTCCAGTTACCGTCCTGCAACTTTTGTTGTGCAGTCGCATAGATTTCATTCGGCGGATTGTCAGGGACCTGTTCATTCGAACCGGAGCAGCCCACCAAAGCCAGGCTCAACGTGGCCGCTGCCACCAGATATTTCATGCGCGTCATGACGTTTTGACTTTCCTCAAATGTTTGTCCGGGAGAAACTCAGTTCCTGCTCCCGATTAAGACCAGCTACAATAGCACACTATATTAAACGGCAAAGCCGTAAAACCCAACGTTAAACGAAGAAGCAGTTTATGGCACAACGAGTAGAACTCACCGCAACAGTCTCCGAAAATCAGCTCGGTCAACGCTTAGATCAGGCTTTGGCCGAATTGTTCCCTGATTATTCGCGTTCACGCATAAAAGAATGGATCCTTGACCAGCGCGTGCTGGTAAACGGCAAGATCTGGGACAAACCTAAAGAGAAAGTGTTTGGTGGGGAAGCTGTCGCCATCAATGCTGAAATCGAAGAGGAAATCCGCTTCGAGCCGCAGGATATCCCGCTGGATATCGTCTACGAAGATGACGATATTCTGGTCATCAACAAGCCGCGCGACTTTGTTGTTCATCCGGGCGCGGGCAATCCTGACGGTACGGTACTTAACGCTCTCCTTCATTATTATCCACCAATTGCCGACGTACCGCGTGCCGGTATCGTTCACCGTCTGGATAAAGACACCACGGGTCTGATGGTGGTGGCGAAGACGGTTCCCGCCCAGACTCGCCTGGTGGAATCGTTGCAACTGCGCGAAATCACCCGTGAATATGAAGCGGTGGCGATTGGTCATATGACCTCTGGCGGCACGGTGGAAGAGCCTATCAGCCGTCACCCAACCAAGCGTACGCATATGTCCGTACACCCGATGGGTAAACCGGCGGTAACCCACTACCGCATCATGGAACATTTCCGTATTCATACGCGCCTGCGTCTGCGTCTGGAAACCGGGCGTACTCACCAGATCCGCGTGCACATGGCGCATATTACCCATCCGCTGGTGGGTGACCCGGTTTACGGCGGTCGTCCGCGTCCACCAAAGGGCGCATCGGATGAATTCATCTCCGTGCTGCGTAAATTCGATCGCCAGGCGCTGCATGCGACGATGCTGCGTCTTTACCACCCAATCACCGGAATTCAGATGGAATGGCATGCACCGATCCCACAGGATATGGTGGAACTTATCGACGCGATGCGCGCAGATTTCGAAGAACATAAGGATCACGTAGACTGGTTATGACCAAACTGATTGTCCCGGAATGGCCACTGCCTGAAGGCGTGGCCGCCTGTAGTTCGACCCGTATCGGTGGTGTGAGCCAGGGCGCGTGGGAGTCTTTGAACCTCGGTGCGCATTGTGGCGATAACCTGGAGCACGTTGAAGAGAACCGTAAACGTCTCTTTGCTGCGGGAAACCTTCCTTCAAAACCGGTCTGGCTTGAGCAGGTGCACGGTAAAGTGGTGCTGAAGCTGACGGGTGAGCCCTATGCGTCTAAACGCGCCGATGCTTCGTACAGCAATACGCCGGGAACGGTTTGCGCGGTGATGACCGCTGATTGCCTGCCGGTGCTGTTCTGCAATCAGGCAGGAACTGAAGTGGCTGCTGCCCACGCCGGATGGCGAGGCCTGTGCGAAGGCGTGCTGGAAGAGACCGTTGCCTGCTTCCAGGACGATTCTGCAAATCTCATTGCCTGGCTTGGCCCGGCGATTGGTCCGCAGGCATTTGAGGTCGGGCCCGAAGTGCGCGATGCCTTTATGGAAAAAGATCCGCAAGCGGTCGAAGCGTTTGTGGCTTCCGGAGATAAATATCTGGCCGATATTTACCAGCTTGCCCGCCAGCGCCTGAATAACGTCGGCGTGACCCAAATCTTCGGCGGAGATCGCTGTACTTTCACCGAAAAGGGTGATTTTTTCTCCTATCGTCGCGACATGACGACAGGCCGTATGGCAAGTTTCATTTGGCTGATATAACCTAAAGAATCAAGACGATCCGGTACGCGCCGTTTTCTTTTCACATAATTCAGGTTATTAACCTTGAATAATTGAGGGATGACCTCATTTAATCTCCAGTAGCAAATTTGACCTGTTATGGGAGGAGTTATGCGTCTGGATCGTCTTACTAATAAATTCCAGCTTGCTCTCGCCGATGCCCAGTCCCTTGCACTGGGGCACGACAACCAATTTATCGAACCTCTTCATTTAATGAGCGCCTTGCTGAATCAGGAAGGGGGATCGGTACGTCCTTTATTAACGTCCGCTGGCATTAATGCCGGCCAGTTACGCACCGCCATCGATCAGGCGCTGAGCCGTTTACCGCAGGTAGAAGGTACCGGTGGCGACGTGCAGCCGTCGCAGGATTTGGTGCGCGTGCTGAACCTTTGCGACAAGCTGGCGCAAAAACGTGGGGACAATTTTATTTCGTCAGAGCTGTTTGTTCTGGCGGCGCTTGAATCACGAGGTACCTTGACCGACCTGCTGAAATCCGCCGGTGCAACCACCGCCAATGTGACCCAGGCGATTGAGAAAATGCGCGGAGGTGAAAGCGTGAACGATCAGGGAGCCGAAGACCAACGTCAGGCTTTGAAGAAATTTACGGTCGACCTGACCGAACGTGCCGAGCAGGGCAAACTTGACCCGGTGATCGGCCGTGACGAAGAAATTCGCCGGACTATCCAGGTACTGCAACGCCGTACTAAAAACAACCCGGTGCTGATTGGTGAGCCAGGCGTCGGTAAAACCGCCATTGTTGAAGGGCTGGCGCAGCGTATCGTTAATGGCGAAGTGCCCGAAGGGCTGAAAGGCCGTCGCGTACTGGCTCTGGATATGGGCGCGCTGGTGGCTGGGGCGAAATACCGCGGTGAATTTGAAGAGCGTCTGAAAGGCGTGCTGAACGATCTGGCGAAACAGGAAGGTAATGTCATCCTGTTTATCGACGAATTGCACACTATGGTGGGGGCGGGTAAAGCTGACGGCGCAATGGATGCCGGGAACATGCTGAAACCTGCGCTGGCACGTGGTGAACTTCACTGCGTCGGCGCCACTACGCTGGACGAGTATCGTCAGTACATTGAAAAAGATGCCGCGCTGGAGCGTCGCTTCCAGAAGGTGTTTGTCGCTGAACCAAGCGTTGAAGATACCATCGCCATTTTGCGTGGTCTGAAAGAGCGTTATGAGCTGCACCATCACGTGCAGATCACTGACCCGGCCATCGTTGCGGCGGCGACGCTTTCGCATCGCTACATTGCCGACCGCCAGTTGCCGGATAAAGCCATCGACCTTATTGATGAAGCGGCGTCCAGCATCCGTATGCAGATTGACTCGAAACCGGAAGAGCTGGACCGGCTCGATCGCCGTATTATCCAGCTCAAGCTGGAACAGCAGGCGCTGAACAAAGAGTCTGATGAAGCGAGTAAGAAACGCCTCGATATGCTCAATGAAGAACTGGACGAGAAAGAGCGTCAGTATTCTGAGCTGGAAGAAGAGTGGAAAGCTGAGAAAGCCTCCCTCTCTGGCACCCAGACAATCAAGGCGGAGCTGGAGCAGGCGAAAATTGCCATTGAGCAGGCGCGTCGCGTAGGGGATCTGGCACGGATGTCCGAGCTACAGTACGGCAAGATCCCTGAGCTGGAAAAACAGCTTGAGATCGCCACGCAGTCGGAAGGCAAAACCATGCGTCTGTTGCGTAATAAAGTGACGGATGCCGAGATTGCCGAAGTGCTGGCGCGCTGGACGGGCATCCCTGTGGCTCGCATGATGGAAAGCGAACGCGAGAAACTGCTGCGTATGGAGCAGGATCTACATCAGCGCGTCATTGGACAGAACGAAGCGGTCGAAGCGGTATCTAACGCCATTCGTCGTAGCCGTGCGGGGCTGTCCGATCCGAATCGTCCAATCGGCTCGTTCCTTTTCCTGGGGCCAACCGGTGTCGGTAAAACCGAGCTGTGTAAAGCGCTGGCTAACTTTATGTTCGACAGCGATGACGCGATGGTGCGTATCGATATGTCCGAGTTTATGGAGAAACACTCCGTCTCGCGTCTGGTCGGTGCGCCTCCGGGATATGTCGGTTATGAAGAGGGCGGTTACCTGACGGAAGCGGTTCGTCGTCGTCCTTATTCCGTCATCCTGCTGGATGAAGTGGAAAAGGCTCATCCTGACGTGTTTAACATTCTGTTGCAGGTGCTGGATGATGGGCGTCTGACGGACGGGCAGGGAAGAACGGTCGACTTCCGTAACACGGTGGTGATCATGACCTCGAACCTGGGTTCCGATTTGATTCAGGAACGCTTCGGTGAGCTGGATTACAGCCATATGAAAGATCTGGTGCTGGGTGTGGTCAGCCAAAACTTCCGTCCGGAGTTCATCAACCGTATTGATGAAGTGGTCGTGTTCCATCCGCTGGGTGAGAAACACATTGCGTCGATTGCGCAGATCCAGTTGCAGCGTCTGTACAAACGTCTGGAAGAGCGTGGGTATGAAATCCACATTTCCGACGATGCGCTGAAACTGCTGAGCGAGAATGGTTACGATCCTGTTTATGGTGCGCGTCCGTTAAAACGTGCTATCCAGCAGCAGATCGAAAACCCGCTGGCACAGCAAATCCTCTCTGGGGAGCTGGTTCCGGGCAAAGTTATCCGTCTGGAAGCCAACGACGATCGCATTGTGGCAGTGCAGTAAGTCACAAAACGCAAAAACGAGCCGCTTGCGGCTCGTTTTTGTTTAAAAACCAGGCGAAAATTGTGGTCTGGGATGTGATTTGCCTGGAAAGTGAGCAGTCGGTAATTAATTTGCAATTTATCCTTGCAGGTTCGGAATTACTCCCTATAATGCGCCTCCACTGACACGGAACATCGGCACGCAAGCCGCCGGGTCAGCAGAGAAAAGCAAAATAAACGCTTGACTCTGA